>Ga0224496_10000715_pt1 | contig 22613 bp, 19 predicted proteins | sample SF_Jul11_sed_USG_2_FD_168127 | JGI IMG/M metagenome (GOLD analysis project Ga0224496, IMG submission 168127) | Sediment microbial communities from San Francisco Bay, California, United States - SF_Jul11_sed_USGS_8_1 | ecosystem: Environmental > Aquatic > Marine > Sediment | place: USA...
TTTCGAAATTGCGATCAGGTGTGAAGGGTCATTGGTCCTACCGCACCGTGGCCTGGGAAATGAAACAGCAAATGCTCAAACGACATCCATACTTGGGAAATATAATCCAGGCCACGTCACCAGATGTTAAAGATTCACTAACCCGGTAATTCAACATAGAAAGATGAGTAGTAATTCTGATGTCCAGTACCCAAGCTCATATTGAATCGGCCATTTCTGAGGGGCAATGGGATGTTGCCTATGAGGAGGCGTCTTCTTGGTCAGCTCAGCCCGATTGCAGCCCCTTGCCTTTTTTTGCGGTGAATGTCGTGTGTCTCTTGCGAGGGGACTTTGCGCAGGCGTGGAGAGTCTATCCTCATGCCCTGGGTGAGGAGGCTAATGTCCAACTCGTTCGGGAGTGGGTGGTTTCTCTCAAAGAACGGTATGCTGACTCCCCGCACGTGGCGTTATTCGAAGGGGTCTTTCATACCCAATCTGGTCGTCTGGAGGATGCGTTTGCCTGTTTTGAGCGAGTGATCATGATGGCTCCTGAGTCTCCGTATCCACATTTTTTTCTGGCACAGATTCATCAACGTCAAGGGCGTATGGATCAAGCGGTGAAAGGTTTTCGGGAAGCGATTAAGCGAGATTCCTGCTATGTCGCGGCTCGACTCAAACTTGGGGTAGCCTACCAGGAGCAGGGGCAGTTGGAAATGGCCATCCCACAGTATCGGGAGGTCTTGGCGCTTCGTCCAGACGAGGCCGTAGGACATACGAATTTGGCTTGTGCGTTAGCCGAGCAAGGCAAGTTGGACCCAGCGATCGAAGAATATAAAAAAGCCTTAGTCATCAACCCTGACGATGCGGAAGTGCATTTTGCTCTGGGAGGGCTGTATGAAAATAAAGGCCGAGTTGATTTAGCAAAGAGACAATACGAGGAAGCTCTTCGCCTGAACCCCGACTTTGGTCCGGCCGCGACGGCTATTGGTTGGTTTCTGTATGACAAGGGGCAAAATGACTTTGCCATGGATTATTTTAGTAAAGCGCTAATTGCCAATCCTGACGATGCTCAAGCGACGTTTGGGGTGGGTCGCATCTATGAAGAAAAGCGCATGCCTGAGTTAGCGGTGCAGCATTACCAGAAAGCGCTGTCCCTGGAAAAAGATCCTGATCGGAAGACCAGGATTATCAATTTTATGGACAAACTGTTTGGCTAGGCGAAGATTTATGCTTGGCGAAGGGTCTGTTGGATAGCGGACATTTGGGAGTGGAGGCCTCCTGCATTTTTGACTTCTTGCTGGATTTGTTCTTGTAAATAGGATGAGTAGCCCACCTTGTCCACAAACAATCGAAAAAATTCATCTGGTGTCAGTGCGGTTTTCGCCTGAAGCTCCTCAAGAATGTCGTCACTGATTGGGATGAGTGTACTGCCGATATGGAGAATCCCTTTGTAGTAGTTTTCCTCTCCTCGCAACTCTAGTCTAAGCCCAGGTTTAGGCTTCACGGTTTTGTCGACTTTTGTCTCAGAACTGGTTGAATTTTCAGGGAAGTTTTCCATAAGCGGATCCAATTGTAGGTTATTAGGAATCAGAATGACAAGGACTTTCAGCTTTCTTGACTGAGTTGAGACCCTATGCTAGCGTAGCGACCTTTTTGGCGCGGGTCCTCCTGTTTTTCCTGCCACTTGCGCCTTTATTTATTTACGATGGAGAACACAGTCGATTATGTCACGCGTATATAACTTTAGTGCTGGGCCAGCGATGTTACCGGAATCGGTATTGAAGCAGGCTCAAGGAGAATTGTCGGATTGGCATGGAGCCGGTGCATCAATTATGGAAATGAGCCACCGGGGTAAAGAGTTTGTCTCAGTGGCGGCAGAAGCTGAACAGGACGTCCGCGAGTTATTGGGCGTTCCCAATAATTATAAGGTGCTCTTCCTCCAAGGCGGGGCTTCGGCACAATTTGCCACTATTCCCATGAACTTGTTGCGCGGAAAAACGTCCGCCGATTACATATTGACAGGGGCATGGGGTAAAAAAGCGATTAGTGAGGCCAAAAAGTATTGTACGGTGAATTTGGCGGCATCTTCAGAAAGTGGGAAATTTACGAGTATTCCTTCATTCGAGAGTTGGTCATTAAAAAAAGACGCCGCGTATGTCCATTATACTCCCAATGAGACGATTGGCGGTGTGGAGTTTCACTGGGTGCCTGATACAGGTGATGTCCCCTTAGTGGCTGATTTTTCATCAACGATTTTGTCTCGTCCGATTGATGTGAGCCGTTTTGCCTTGATTTACGCCGGGGCACAAAAAAATATTGGTCCAGCCGGGCTCACCTTAGTAATTGTGCGGGATGATCTTATTGGCGATGTCCTGCCTGTGACCCCGAGTGTGTATGACTATGCTCAGCAAGCTGAAGCTGACTCGATGCTGAACACTCCCCCCACCTTTGGGATATACCTGGCTGGTTTAGTCTTCAAATGGTTGAAGGCCCAAGGAGGTTTGGCTGCCATGGGAACTCTTAATGAACGCAAAGCGAACAAGCTCTATGCCGCGATTGATGGCTCCAGTTTCTATCGCAATCCGGTTGAGAAAGCTTCAAGGTCGTGGATGAATGTCCCATTTATTCTGGCCAAACCTGAGCTAGACAAGGAATTTTTGGCGGGTGCTACGGCCGCAGGGTTAACGACCTTAGAAGGGCATCGTTCGGTTGGGGGCATGCGTGCCAGTATTTATAATGCCATGCCTGAAGCGGGTGTGGACGCCCTTGTTGCCTATATGGCCGATTTCGAAACACGCAAAGCGTAGTCATTTTCTTTCAATCTTCTGTGTCAGGGTTTTTTACCAAACGGAGTGATGTATGAATATTCTTGTCAGTGATAGCCTTTCCCCTAAAGGGGTAGAAGTCTTAGAGCGAGCAGGCTTTTCCGTCGCGGTAAAAACCAAATTAACCAAAGAAGAGCTATTGCAGGAAATTGGCAACTATGAAGCCTTAGTTGTACGGTCGGCCACCAAAGTGACCAAAGAGGTGATTGAAGCTGGAACGCGTCTCCGCATTGTGGGCCGGGCCGGAACCGGCTTGGATAATGTCGACACAGAGGCGGCTACTCGGCGAGGCATTGTGGTGATGAATACGCCGGGCGGTAATACGATCACGACGGCTGAACATACTATGTCGATGATTGCTGCCATGAGCCGGAGAATCCCCCAAGCGACCAAGTCGATGAAGGACGGTAAGTGGGAAAAGAGCAAGTTTATGGGAAGTGAGCTCTATAACAAAACCTTAGGCCTAGTTGGGTTGGGGCAAATTGGTTCCTATGTTGCCAAGTTGGCTCAGGGATGGTCGATGAATGTTATTGGCTATGATCCCTATTTAGCGGCTGACCGAGCGAAGCAAATGGGCATTGAGGTGGTGGAGCTTGAAGAATTATTTCATCGGGCAGATGTTATTTCCGTTCATACTCCCCTTACCAATGAAACTCGGGGGATTATAAATACCGAGACGATGGCGAAGATGAAAGATGGGGTGATGATCGTGAATTGTGCTAGAGGGGGCATCATTAACGAGCAGGATTTGTGCGAGGCGCTGCAATCAGGCAAAGTCGCTGCAGCGGCCTTTGATGTGTTCGAAAAAGAGCCAGTTGATCCACAGAATCCCCTTCTCAGTCTAGAAAATTTTACCTGTACTCCTCATATTGGGGCTTCTACAGAGGAAGCCCAGGAAAATGTGGCCATTGGTATTGCTGAGCAATTCGTTGATTATTTTAAGCGAGGTATTGCTCGGGGGGCCGTCAATGTTCCGTCGGTGGCGCCTGAAGTGCTGCCGCAGTTGCAACCCTATTTGTTGTTGGCTGAACGTATGGGGCGCTTTCAGGCTCAATTGTTGGAGGGGGGAATTAAATCAGTCACGGTCGAATATGTGGGAGAGGTTTCGCAACTTACGCTCGCTCCGATTACCGTGGCCATTTTGAAGGGGTTGCTTTCTCCCATCTTGGAAGATGTCATTAACTTTGTGAATGCTCCGATTGTGGCCAGGGAGCGTGGGATCGAAGTAAAAGAAGTGAAAAGTAGTGATGCTGGTGATTTTACCAGTTTGATTCGCATTAAGGTTGAGACCGGTCAAAAAACGTATGCCTTGGCAGGTACGCTTTTTCACCGTCAAGAGCCTCGTGTCGTGGAAATTAATCAATTCCAAGTCGAGGTGGTTTTAGAAGGACAGATGATCTTGATTGATAACGTGGATCGTCCTGGTGTGATTGGCATGGTTGGGCAAATTTTGGGCAAGCATGAAGTGAATATCGCCCGCATGCAATGTTCACGCATTGAGCGAGGAGAATCGGCGCTGCTGATCATTGGGCTCGATGCGCCTCTATCTCCTGTCGCCCTAGATCTCCTCAAAAGGGAGAAAGATATTCTGTCGGTCCGCATGGTTGATCTGGGTTAGTCTGACGTCTCTTCTCCCATTAACGACCCTTGGCCGGGGACGGCTGCATGAGGTAAGTTCTTTTCATCGATCCCATGAAACCGGCCCGTTCCCTTATCCCCATTGGTACAGCAACCTTATTGCCCCAGACGGCTCGGCGCGTCCGGCACCTGGAAGACCAATTCATGGTCTATTTGGCCAAGTGGGGTTACCAGGAAATTATACTTCCAACCTTTGAGTATCTTGATGTCCTCTCTGTTGGGCTCCCTCCAGAAATCTTAGAAAAATGCTATAAGTTTGCCGATTGGACCTCGGGGCGCATGCTGGTGTTGCGTCCAGACGCGACAGCTCAAATTGCCCGGATGGTGGCGATGGGGTTAGGAGGCGATGTGCTCCCTATGCGCTGCTCCTATCGAACCACCGTGTTTCGCTATGAATTGGAGCATCGTGGGCGAGACCGAGAAGTGTTTCAAGTGGGGATTGAGCTCGTCGGGAATGACACTCCACAGGGTGATGCCGAGATCGTGACCATCCTGGCAGGCTTGTTTCAGCAAGTAGGGCTACCGGAATGGAAAATTTCTTTGGGACATGTGGGGTTTTTCAAGGCCTTGTTATCGCGCTCAGGGTTGTCCGCCATAGGGAGAAAACAAGCAGAGTTGGCTGCTGTTCATAAGGACCTACCGCGATTGGAAGAGATTTTAACCACGGAACGCTTGCCTCGTGGGATGGTCCGCAATATTCTCCAGGTTCCTGAGCGTTGTGGACATCATGAGGTGCTAGAATGGGGAAAAGGTATTGCGGGGAATGATGCGCAATTGCTGAAGCCCTTGTATCGGTTGGAGCAAGTATTTCAGCAATTGGAACTTACCGGTGTGCAGCAGCACGTGCTCTTGGATCTTGGAGAGTTTCGTGGCTTTGATTATTACGATGGGGTGGTGTTCGATGTCTTTACTTCTGCGTTAGGCACTGAAATTGGTGGTGGTGGGCGGTACAATCACCTGGTCGGCCGGTTTGGGCGGGATTTGCCAGCCATTGGGTTTGGTCTTGATTTAGATCGTGTGTTTTCGGCCTTAGAACGTAGTGGTCAAGTTGGGAGCAATGGGACCCCCCCTGTGTTATTGCTGGCTTCTGGGCATCAAGCCAAGGAAGCCTTTTCGTTAGCTCAGGCCTTACGTTCAGCGGGGATAAACGTGATTGAAGAGAGGATGGAACGAACGCACAAGGCTTCACTCACCTGGGCCACACAGGAGGCTCGCCGTCGAGGTCTCTCGCGAGTCATTCTTTGCGAGCCCAAGAAAGGTGGATCGACATCCGCACTTTTATTGAAATTTTTCGAATCTTCCTTAAAGCCCAAGCAAACTCGTGTGGCGCTCCAAGATTTGCCTCAACACTTGCAAGCGGAGAAGCATGACAATTTCTGATATTGCCGGGGTTCGGGTCCCTCCCCAAAATTTAGAGGCGGAGCAATCTGTGCTTGGCGCGATTTTACTCGACAATACGGCCCTCAATCGTTCCATGGAATTCTTGTCGGAAGAGGATTTTTATCGGACTGCGAATCAGATGGTCTATCGCAGTATGGTGGGCTTGTCGGAGCGTAATCAACCGGTTGATCAAATTACGCTCACGGATTATTTGCGAGGCACAGGGGAGTTAGACCAGGTTGGGGGATCTTCGTATATTGCTGAATTAACCCAAATGGTGCCCAGCGCGGCCAATATTCGCTATCACTGCCAAATCGTTCGAGAAAAATCACTGCTTCGTGGATTATTGCGAACCGCCACTGATGTAGTTATGAAAGGGTATGAAGGCACGACCAAAACGGACGAGTTGATGGAATTTGCTGAGCGGGAAATTTTCCGTTTGGCGCAAGGGCATTTGGGCGGAACTTTCGTGCCGGTGAGTAGTATTATTCAGGACAGTGTTGAAATTGTTGACCGACTCTATAGCCGTCAAGAAAAAATAACAGGTGTGCCTACTGGTTTTACGGATTTAGATAATTTACTTGCCGGACTCCAGCCTTCGGATTTAATTATTGTGGCTGGCAGACCGAGTATGGGAAAGACGAGTCTAGCCTTAGGCATGGCTGAACAGGCTGCGCTGAAAGGTAATGCCGTTGTTGGGATCTTCAGTTTGGAAATGTCTCGAGCGCAATTGGTCCTACGCATGCTCAGCTCTCAAGCCCATCTCGATTCTCATGCCGTCCGTACTGGTCAATTAAAAGGGTCTGATTGGGTCGCTTTGACTGAGGCAGCTGGCAGGCTGGAACAGGCAAAAATCTTTATTGATGATTCTGGAAATCTGACTGTTCAGCAAATGCGTGGGAAGGCTCGTCGTCTCAAATCTGAGCATGGACTGGATCTTTTGGTAATTGATTATTTGCAATTGATGGATGGAAAGAGTTCTTCTGAATCTCGGCAACAAGAAATTTCAGATATTTCACGAGCGTTAAAAGCCCTTGCCAAAGAATTAGATATTCCAGTCGTTGCGCTTTCGCAGTTAAGCCGGGCCGTAGAAAATCGAACGGACAAAAGGCCGATGCTCTCAGATCTGCGTGAATCGGGTGCCATTGAACAGGATGCGGATGTGGTAATGTTTATCTATCGAGATGAAGTCTATAACCCTGATTCCGATGACAAAGGCATTGCGAATATCCTTGTTCGTAAGCACAGAAATGGGCCAATTGGGGAAGTGGACTTACAGTTTCATGATCGGTATGCCAAATTTAATGATTTAGATAAAAGACATTTTGGTATAATATAAGAAATGCTGTTCCTTTGAGAGCCTAACGTGACGGATTTTTCGATGCGACAAACTGGTTCGATTCGTTCCAGAAAAACGTTTCCTGTTTGGTGGAGTCGCATTCGAACGTGTGTGTTCAGTGTCCCTCTTTTAATTGTTTCATGTGGCACGGCTCCTCAACTTGGTGTGCATGAGAAAGAATCTTCCTCTCCCGTTCGCGAAACGACTCATCCTCAAGCTTATTATTATTTTCTTCAGGGATCTCTCGCAGAACTCAATAACGATGGTGCCGGGGCGTTGGAGTCCTATCAGGCCGGGTTGACGTTCGACCCGGATTCTATTTTCTTGAAATTCCGTATCGCCAAGCTTCATTTTAGATTAGCGCAGATGTCAGCTGCGGTGGATATGGCAAAGCAAATTCCTGTCGAACGCATAACGTCCGTGGCCATGTTTTTAGAAATGGCGAAGATCTTCTTTGATGGAGGGGAGCATGGTCTGGCACTGCAAGTATTGGCAGAAGGTGAGCGACAATTTCCCTTAGAACAACGATTGTATATTTCTCATGGTACCCTGTTGTTGACAGAAACGGACTTTCAGCAAGCTGGCGCAGTGTTTCGTGATCTCTTGCAACATGTGCCCGAGTCAGCAGAGGCTCATTATTACTTAGGAGTTATTGCCTTAGAAACCAACACCAAGTTGGAAGCGGTTGGGCATTTTGAGCAGGCGATTGCGCTGAATGCGTCTTTTGAGCGTGCATACACTAAATTAGTGGAACTCTTGGAAGAGGAAAATGACTCTCTTCGAGCGATTGAATTGATCGAAACTTTTTTGACCGATGTGAATCCCAATCATCGCGATTTTCGCTTGCGCCTGGTTCGTTTGTATATCGCCCAGCAGAAAGGGGACCAAGCCATTGAGCATTTGGATTACTTACTTCAGCAGAATCCCGGTGACCTTCATGCCCAAGTCCGGAAAGCACAGATTTATGGCGAACAGGGCAATTTTGCTGCGGCCATTGAGGAATTGAATGCGGTGTTACGTGATCGCCCGAATGAATTGCGAGTGAGAGACTTTTTGGGCTTATTGTACGAGGAAATGAAAGATTATGAGCGAGCGATTCAAGCCTATCAAGCCAATATTCAGGTTGATCCCACGTTTTTTGATAGTGTGTTGCACTTGGGTTTTGTGTCGTATCGCTTGAAACAGAATGAAGAGGCTGTATCGTATCTTGATCAAGCCGTGAAGTTGCAACCGAAGCGTCCTGAGCCCTACTTGTTGTTAGGCTTGACGTATTTTCAAATGAAGGACTATCAACAGGCTAAGTCCAGATTGGAAGACGGTATCCAACAGGACCCCGCCAATGCAGAGTTACATTTTAATTTAGGAACGACGTATGACAAGCTGGATCGTTTTGATGCGGTCGTCCAGGAGATGGAGAAGGCCCTAGAGCTGGATCCTGAGCATGCCGATGCGTTGAATTATTTAGGCTATAGTTACGCTGATCGAGGTATTAAGGCCGAAGAAGCCGTGTCTTTGACTCAACGGGCTGTGGCCTTGAAGCCTCATAACGGATATTACGTGGATAGCTTAGCCTGGGCCTTGTATAAAGTTGGGCGAATAGAAGAAGCTTTAGAGATGATACAGCGTGCGGTAGCTTTGGTCCCTGATGATCCTGTGATTTATGAGCATCTTGGTGAAATTTTCCTAATTCGTGAAGAACGTGAAAAGGCCAGGGAGGCATGGATGCACTCTCTTCAGCTAGATTCAACCAACGAAGCACTCAAACAGCGTTTTCGGGAAACTGGCTTTGGGGAGCCTATCCCAACTCTTTCTCAGCATTCTACCTATACTCCGTAATCCGACTCGTTTATTTCTCTATCATCCAGAACGTCTTGCCACCTTTACCTATTGGGTCGCGCCTCAATCCGAGGAGGAGCATGCCGATTTGTTTTTGTCGTCATGGTGTTCCTTAAGATTTGTCAGTTCTTGACGATCAGAAGAGATCGATATTTTGAGTGCGTAATCTTTTCAATTCATTTTTTATTGGTACAATAGTCCTGGTGGCTCTCTGATGGTTGCCGCACATTCGTGTCAGTTAGTGGAATTTTCTAAGGATTAGTTGTGGCAACATCCCCTGGTCTCTTGAGAAAGCCATGTGTATGATGACCGCATGAAGAGGACTGAAGGCAACCATGTGATGGAGGGGCAACCCTCCGTGGAGGTTTTTATATGATGCATCATCGGTATTTACTGCATAATCAAAGGGGGTTCAGTTTGACTGAGCTCATGATCGTCGTGGCGATTATTGGGATTCTGGCTACGATTGCCATTCCCAATTTTTTGCGCTATCAAGCCAAGGCGAAACAGACTGAGGCGAAAAGTAATTTGGTGGCCCTCCATACCTCTGAAATCGCATATTTTGCTGAAAACAATGGGTATATCGATGACTTCAATGCGATCGGTTTTAACGTGAGTGGAGCTTCCCAACGATATTATTATGAATTAGGCAATGCCAGCTTAGGTACTTTGCCTCCTGGGTGCACGGCTTCTACGTTGGATGTTGTGAGTGCTACGGGATTTACGGCAGTGGCGATTGGCAATATTGATGGAGATGCTACCTGTGATGTTTGGACGATTAACGACCAAAAGGTTTTGACTAACGTCACGAATGATGTGTCGTCTTAGATCTGTAGAAGGCTTCTACGGCATAAGCGTACCGCAGCTTAAGAACAATTGGGTTGCTCCCGAATAGGTATCCAGGATAATTATTAGGGGAGAGGTCTCAAGAGGAGAAAAATACGTGGATATACGAGAAAAAATTCAAAATCGGTCGGCAAAAATTGGCGTTGTTGGATTGGGTTATGTGGGTTTACCATTGGCAGTACTTCAGGCAAAAACAGGGTTTCATGTCTTTGGAGTTGATGAGGTCGCTGCCAAAGTTGAGATGGTCAATCAGGCCAAAAATTATATTTTGGATGTGGATGATGCTGAATTACGACTGGTTGTGGATCAAAAGCGATTAGAGGCGACAACCGATTTTTCGGTCTTGCAACAGTGCGATATTATTTTGATTTGTGTGCCAACTCCGTTGACGCGAAATAAAGAACCGGATATTTCGGCTATCGTGAAAGTGCTTGGGCATCTTGCGAATTATGCCCATCCAGACATGCTTGTTGTTTTAGAAAGTACCACTTACCCTGGAACGACAGAAGAAGTCATTTTGCCTGCGTTGACGGCAAAAGGTCTTACCCCAGGCAAAGATCTCTTTGTGGCGTTTTCGCCGGAACGGGTTGATCCAGGAAATGCCAATTTTAAAACGCATAATACTTTTAAGCTGGTCGGGGGTGTGACGGAGGGTTGTCAGGAGGTCTCAAAGCTTTTTTATGAGCAATCTATCGTCAAAGTGTTCCCCCTCAGTTCTCCACGAGTTGCTGAAATGGCCAAGGTGTTTGAGAACGTTTTCCGGTCGGTGAATATTGCGTTGGTGAATGAACTGACCATGTTATGCGAACGGATGAATATTAATGTCTATGAAGTCATTGATGCTGCTGCCACCAAAAACTTTGGATTTATGGCGTTTTACCCTGGTCCGGGAGTGGGGGGGCATTGCATTCCATTGGATCCGTATTATTTGGCGTGGAAGTCCAAGGAATATGATGTACATACTCGGTTCATTGAGTTGGCAGGAGAAATTAATGAAAACATGCCGTATTTTGTGGCGACCAAACTTCAGCGAGTGTTAAACCAAATGGGGAAATGTTTAAAGGGTTCAACCATTTTAGTGCTAGGCGTCACCTATAAAGCGGACATTGAAGACCCTCGAGAATCCCCCGCAACCAAAGTGATGGAACTGCTTCACAAAGAAGGGGCCGATTTGCAGTATGTCGATCCCTATACGCCTTCATTGGTTATTGCGGGGCAGCAATATACCTCTCAAAAAATCACGCCAGAGTTATTACGGCAGAGTGCCTGTGCCTTAATTTTGACGGCACATTCTGCTTTTGATTATGACTTAATTGTGGAGCATGCTCCTGTTGTGTTTGATACAAGGAATGGGACGCGTCAGGTCACACAGCATCGAGAGCGTATTGTCTTGCTGTCGACTTAATTGAAGGTTGGACGATGCGCATAAAGACTAGACGGTAGAGAAAAGACCTGCAAGTTGACAGTCTACGTGTTTTTAGTTATAAGGCCCAGCTTAGACTGGGCTTTTTTTCTGTTTGGTTTGCGTGTTATTAATTAAGTATTTACCAGCCAAAATAAAGAATCATCCTCATTCAGTAAAGATCTAAGGTACATTAATATGAAGTTGCTGAAGCAGTTCATCGTGCGGGTAACGGGAAATTTCTTTGATACTGTGGTGCCAAAGTTGCGGCAGCAGCGTGAGAAGAAGTCGCCGCCTTCGCTAAAACTGATTTCTCATAATTTGCATCCCTTAGTCTCCCCCGATACTTCCACTCAACGCAGTGTCCACCTTGGTCATCTGGATGCCCTGGAATCTGCTCTTCACAAAGGAGAGCAATGGTTGTTGAGCAAGCAGGATCTTGAGCAAGGATTTTGGGTTGAAGAATTAGAAGCTGATACAACGCTGACATCGGAATATGTCATGCTTCGCCGGTTTTTAGGTTTGGTTGATTCGGAACGAGAACGAAAAGCCGCCCGCTATCTCCTCCATACTCAACTTGCTGATGGCGGGTGGCCGATTTTTTCTGGTGGGCCAGCTGATATTAGTGCGACCGTGAAGGCCTATTTCGCCTTGAAATTGGCTGGGGTGTCATCCGATGAGCCATGCATGCAGAGGGCAAAGGATCTTGTTCTTAAGCAAGGCGGGGTGGTTCAAGCCAATGTCTTTACCAAAATTACTTTGGCCTTGTTTGGCCAATATGATTGGCGTGGCATTCCCTGTATGCCAACGGAAATTTTCCTTGCACCCCAATGGTTTTATTTTAATTTGTATGCCGTGTCTTACTGGTCTCGCGCTGTCATTATCCCTCTCCTAATCATTTTCGCGCATCGACCTCTTTGTCCTGTTTCCAAAGAACAAGGGATTGGGGAACTCTTCCTAGAACCTTTAGATACTGTGGACTTTGCGCAGGTGCCGCCGTTGCACCGCGACTCCACATTCCTTAGTTGGCGAAATTTTTTCGTATGGGTTGATGGCCTGCTTCGTCTCTATGAATCCTACCCCATTAAATCGCTGCGGAAGAAAGCCTTGAAAGAGGCTGAACGGTGGATGATTGAGCATATGGATGGAGAGGGAGGTCTGGGAGCCATTTATCCGGCTATGGCCAATTCGATTTTTGCGCTCAGAGCATTAGGGTATTCCACGGATCATCCATTGATTCAAAAAGCCTTGGGTGAAATTGAGGATCTTGAAATCTATTCTAATTCCGGGAATGTGGCGACGCCCAGCATGCTACATCTGCAACCATGTCATTCTCCTGTGTGGGATACGGCTTTAACCATGAATGCCTTGGTTGAAAGTGGGATTGCAGTGGATCATCCTGCCTTCCATCGTGCAGACGCCTGGTTGCGGACCCGCCAGTCACAAAAGGTTGGCGATTGGGTTGTCTCATCTCCTGAAGCAAAGCCCGGTGGCTGGAGTTTTCAATATGAAAATGATTGGTATCCTGATGTTGATGATACTGCGGCCGTCATTATGGCCATGGCGAAAATTCATCAAGCCGAATCACCAGATTTCGATGATGTCCTTCAACGAGGATTTCATTGGGTATTGGCCATGCAAGGGTCGGACGGGGGTTGGGGGGCATACGATAAGGATAATAATAAGCTCATTTTCAATAAAATTCCGTTTGCGGATCATCAGGCCCTCTTAGATCCTAGCACGGCAGATTTAACTGGCCGTTGCTTGGAAATGTTAGGCACGTTGGGATATGACCAGTCACATCAAGCTGTCGGACCTGCCCTCGATTTTTTACGGAGGGAGCAAGAGCCTAATGGAAGTTGGTATGGGCGATGGGGCGTCAATTATATCTATGGGACCTGGTGTGTGCTTTCTGGCCTGAGGGCAATTGGAGTGGATATGACAGCTCCCTGGATTCAAAATGCCGTGATCTGGTTAGAATTGGTTCAGAATTCCGATGGGGGTTGGGGAGAATCCTGCGATTCATATGCAGATACTGAAACCGCTGGCCATGGCGAAAGTACGGCCTCTCAAACAGCATGGGCCATTATGGCGTTGCTTCAGGCAGGGGCTTCGGATTCACTGAGTGTGGTTCGTGGGGTGAATTGGTTGATTCGCCATCAACGTGAAGATGGTGTGTGGGACGAACCTTTTCACACGGGAACAGGATTCCCGAGAGTGTTTTATTTGCGGTATCATGGCTACTTTAAGTACTTCCCCATTTGGGCCTTGGGTATGTATCGGAATGTCAAGATAACCGGAGAGGCCAAAGCCGACCAGTTACGCAAGGCAGCTCAAGCTTCACGACGGCAACGAAGATTAGTGTAGGTCTTGTCCCGAATCGACTTTGTTGTGTGTGAATACATTGGCAGGAGCCGGCTCTGATTAGAATTGCGATCGTGACGGCAACCAGCATAGAATTTCATGCCGTTGCTCGGGCTCTTCAATTTCCTTATCCAGTTTCCCCCCATGGTTGTCGGGCGTTAGCCAGCAATGGAAATGGACTAAATATTCTTCTCATTCAGTCTGGCATTGGCCCTGACAAGGCTCGCCGAGGGGTGCAGCAACTTCTTGCTGATGCCTCATGGGATGTGATGATCTCGGCCGGTTTTGCAGGGGATCTTGATGCGAATCCTATCGGGTCGGTGCTCATCGGGCATGAAGTCTTTTGGGAATCGACCACCACACCGCATAGTCCTTCCACCTCACCACGAATCCTTTGTCATGCTGATTGGGTCAAGACCGCTATGAGTGTTAACTGGAGTGGACAAGGCTCTTTACATACCGGAAGCGTTGTGAGCGTGGATCGTGTGCTCACTCATTCGGTTGATAAACATAAATTGAAAGCCTCCACAGGTGCCATAGGTGTTGATATGGAAAGTGCGGCCATTGGGGAAGTCGCTCAGGGGCATGGGCTACCATTTCTGATTGTTCGGACGATTTCTGATGGCGTCAACGAGGATTTGCCGGTAGACTTTAATCTCTTTCTTAAGCCATCCGGATGGCTTTCTGGAATGATGCACATCATGCTGGCCCCGAGGTCTTGGAAAGGCTTCCTTGATCTCTATCGGCATTCCAAGCAAGCGTCGTTGCAACTGACACGATTTTTTGAGGGATTTTTCGTTGCTGTTTCGAAAATGCCAACGTCGCCAACTTATTTATCTATAAAGTCTTAACCTATGAATTTCATTCAAGGCATTGGGGTTCGGGTCATTGCACAGATCGAAGAAATGGGGGCCATGCTTCTGTTCTTATTGCGATCCTTTGGCTGGTTGCTTCGACCGCCATTGCGGTTCTTTCAGATCGTTAAGCAAATGCATTTTGTTGGGTTTAAGTCCGTATTTGTTGTGATTTTAACGGCGCTTTTTACGGGGATGGTCTTAGCTCTTCAAGGGTATTATTCATTGAGGAAATTTGGATCAGAAGGTCTTCTGGGTTCTGCTGTGGCGCTGAGTATGATTCGTGAGTTGGGTCCTGTACTGGCTTCCCTGATGGTGACGGCTCGTGCGGGATCGGCGATGACTGCGGAAATTGGCATCATGCGAATTACGGAGCAAATTGACGCGTTGGAAACGATGGCTATCAATTCCCTGCAGTATTTAATAACTCCCAAAATGGTGGCCTCATTGATTTCTGTCCCATTCTTGGTTGCAATTTTTGATGTGGTTGGAATTGGAGGAGGCTATGTTGTGGGCGTGAAGTTATTGGGAGTCAGCGGGGGGTCCTATTGGAGTTCGATTGAGTCTGCGGTGGAATGGAAGGATGTGTATGGGGGAATGTTGAAGTCGGTAAGTTTTGGCCTTATCGTCAGCTGGGTCTGTTGTTATAAGGGGTATTATACGAAAATGAGCGCTGAAGGATTAGGCAAAGCTACAACGGAGTCCGTCGTGTTGGCATCAGTCCTCATTTTAGTCTGGGATTATTTTTTAACATCGATCCTTTTGTAGGAATAGACATGGCTGTAATGGAGTCATCAATAAGTATTCAGTTAAAAGGAGTGGAAAAGACGCTGGGAGGGCAGCCGGTGCTCAGAGGTGTGAATTTGGCTATCCCGAAAGGTGACCTCACCACAATTATTGGTCCAAGTGGAGAAGGCAAAAGTGTGCTGCTCAAGCACATGATTGGGTTAATGAAACCGGACCGGGGGCAGGTGTTGGTGGACGGGGTGAATATTGCGCAAATTCATGATCGGGCATTGAATGAGATTCGCAAAAAATTTTCGATGTTGTTTCAGTCCGCTGCGCTGTTTGATTCCATGAATGTCTTTGATAATGTCGCCTTTCCTTTGAGAGAGAAGCATTTGGCTTCTGAGTCTGATATACAACGAAATGTGCCTGATATGTTAGAGCGCGTGGGATTGGGAAAAATGGGGCATAAGTTCCCTGCTGAGCTGAGTGGTGGGATGAAAAAACGAGCGGGGTTAGCACGGGCGTTGGTGATGGGGCCTGAAATTATTTTATTTGATGAGCCCACAACGGGCTTAGACCCTTTGATGGCCCATGCCATTCATGACTTGATTCTCTCCATGCATAAAACCTTTGGGTTCACAGGAATCATGGTTAGTCATGAAATCCCAGAAATTTTCCCTATCTCTGATTGGGTCGCCATGCTAAAGAACGGTAAGATTTTGGCCATGGAACGTTCAGCCCAATTCCAACGTTTGACTGATCCTTTCGTGCAGGAGTTTATTGCAGTTCCCCAAGCCGCAGGGGCGACGTCATAAACGCGTCGCGCTGAATCAATGCGGTTTCATCGTTTGACATGTCTCACAAGGAGGATGGCATGAGCCAGGAATTTTTTTATCAGGGGATGGCTTGAATGGAGCGCGGAAAACTTGAATTCGTCGTTGGGTTGTTTGTGTTGGTCGGGATTCTCTGTATGGGGTATCTTGCCATTAAATTAGGAAAGCTGGAGTTAGTGGGAGGAGATTATTATGAACTTAAGGCTGACTTCTCTTCCACGTCCGGGTTAAAGAAAGGCGCGTCGGTAGAAATCGCCGGCGTCGAAGTTGGGCGAGTAAGAGAGATCACGCTCAACGAGGATCAAGCGCAAGTGGTTTTAGCCATCCAAGATGGGATTCCGATATACAATGATGCCATTGCGTCAATCAAAACTCGTGGGATTATTGGGGAAAAATTCATGGGGCTGTCTCCTGGAGGGTCAGGTGATGTTTTGCCCAATGGTGGGACGATTGTTGATACGGAGTCTGGGATAGATTTGGAGCAGGTTATTAGTCAATTTATTCATGGCAACGTCGAATAATTATTCTTATTGAAGCCAGGCGGAGGAGCTATGACAAGGATTTGGTACTTGTTCTCTGAAATGATCAGCAGGGATCTATCTCGGTCGAGCCGGCTGATCCGAGGGGCTACTTGCACTCGACTATTGATGGTGTTGGCTTGGGTTACGGTTTCTCTCTTGTCTTTCTCGCTGGTATGGGGGGAAGGGACGCCTACTCAGGCCGTAAAAGAGACGATCGATGAGGTGTTAGCCGTGCTTGGAGATCAAGCGTTGAAAGATTCTACACGAGAGACCGAACGTCGGGAGAAATTAGAAGCCATTATCGGACAGCGGTTTGATTATGAAGAGATGGCCAAGCGTACCCTCGCGGCTGAATGGAAAAAAATTAGTGTCGAAAAACAACAAGAATTTGTGGCATTGTTTCAGCAGTTTTTGTCCAAATCCTATGCGGGGAATATCGATGGATATTCCGGTGAGCAGGTGGAGTATCTGAAGGAACGGTTGAAAGGAGACTTTGCCGAAGTTCAGACAAAAGTGGTGTCGCCGAAGGTAGAGATTCCCCTGGATTATCGTCTCCTCAAAAAGGATGAAAAATGGGGCGTCTATGATGTGATTATTGACGGCGTGAGTTTAACCAAAAATTATCGTGGCCAATTTTCACGGATCATTAAATCCTCCTCCTTCGATGGCCTCCTCGACAAACTTCGTTCAAAGACTGATCTCGCCGAATCATCTTAGGGATTCAACGTGATGATGCCTTTCCGTGTGTCGTGCCTGGCGGCAATGGTCTGCCTGGCTTTAACGGGAGGTATCATTCCTTCCTCCGTTTGCGCCGAAAAATCGGTTTTTGCGGTTCCAGCCATTTCGACTTCCAAGAATGATGGGCAGGATTTTGGGATTATTGTTCCCGTGTTGGACTCAGATGAGGAGGGTAATCTTCGTTCTCTCCTGGCTCCTATGCTGGTCCATAACTCATTCTTGGGGGTGAGGGGGACGGTGAACTATTTTCGGTACTGGTCGGGAGGCAGGCAATTAGAGACGGTCGGTTCTTACACGGATGAAATAGAACGGAAATTGAAATTTCGATTCCAGGATCCGGGGTTTATTGAAGGGCTGTTCTTTGTCGACATCGGAGCTCAATTTTTTAAAAACGCCACGAAGCGGTATTTTGGATTAGGACAAACAACCCCGGAGGACCATGAAACCAACTATACGGGCCGGGAAATTGAAGTGCATTGGAATTTTGGGATTCATCTGAACGATGTGACCCGGTTGTCGGTTAATCAGCGATTTCGTGATGTGGAGATTCAAAGGGGAGGGGTTGAGGATGAACCCTTTTCTAAAAATCGTTTTCCCGACGATCCAGGAATGGATGGGGCCACCATTCTCGCCCATCGCTTGGTGTTCCAGTATGATTCCCGTGATAATCTCGAGAGTCCAACCGCCGGGACTCGATTCGAAGCTTTTGCAGAATTAGCTCAGAACTTTGACCGTCGGAATATTGATGATCAATTGTATTTTCGGTATGGATTTGATGCCAGAAAACTGTTTCCGAGCCCTTCCAAGCGGTATATTTTTGTGGCGCGGGCCATGTTGCAATTAAGTTTTGGCGATGGGATCCCGTTCTTTGAGCAAAGTTCGTTAGGTGGTGAGAACAATCTTCGAGGATTTGGAAGAGATCGATTTATTGATAAACATATGGTGGCTGTGAATGTTGAGGAGCGCATGCATTTGATGGCCATGAAAATGTTCAATGTGACCATTGAGTTGGAAATGGTCCCATTTGTAGATATGGGAAGGACCTACAAGGATTTTGAGTACCGACAATTTAACGAATGGGAAGTGACTCCTGGTGTGGGGTTTCGAGGAATTGTGCGGCCAAATTTAGTCAGCCGGGTAGATTGGGGATATAGTAGGGAAGGCGGAGCAGTTTTTGCTGGGTTGAGTTATCCCTTTTAACGGATCCTCATGATACCTCTCAGAAGTGTAGGTGGATGGATTGTGGTGCTTTTTTCTTCTCTTGTGTGGGCAGGCGGTGAAGGAGTTACTGACGATCAAGCTCCCTTGGCGCTACAACAAGAGCTTCAAGTTTTGGTGCCTTCCGGTGCAGATCAATCGGACGATTCTCCTCAATTGTTTCATTTAGCCAGTATATATTTATATTTAGGTTATGGGGGTACATCGATCCGGAGAAAAAGTTAGCGTCTTTTCAAAAGGGAGCCAGCATTGCCCTAAAAGCGTTGGAGCAAGAAGAAACTTCAGCAGATGCTCATTTCCAATCTTGGTCAAACAGTCCCGTTGCAAGGCTTGGTCGCAACGGGACTAAACCTACCGACGCTAAAAGCCCATGCGAATTGAGTCTTAGAGCTTGATGAGAAACAGGCCCTTGCTCATCATATGTTAGGGCTAATGTATGAGGAATTACCCTGGTTTTTAAGAGGCGATCAAGAGCCTGCTGGTGAACACTTCCTAAAAGCCATCTCTCTTGATGATCACTATGCTCCTGCCCGATTGGATCTTGGAAAGTGGTATGTGAAGCATGGGCGTCCTCAGGAGGTGGAAAAGGAATTCATCAAAGTACTTGAAATGCCTCCCCTCAAGAAACGATGGATTTGGGAACGAATTCATCGACCCCAAGCGAAAATTTTGTTGAGACAGATAGCTGTTGCTGAATCCCCTGGCTCTCCCGGGTGGAAAAATCAGGGGATAGACCAGATACAGTTTTTCCCAATCTGTAAAGATAGAAGGGTAGTGGAAAGATGACGGGTTTTCTGTTCAGGATTTCCACCTGTTGTATCTCTCACAATGAGTGGCTAATGATAAATACTTTTCATCATGAGTATTGGCAAGGAGCCATGGGCGAGAAATACCCATGAATCAAGTAATGGTATTCAGGTTTCACGTCCCGGGTACTCGGGGCAATTCCCCTTTTTATAGTGGGACACCGTCCTGAGAAGGCAAGCGTAATTTGTAGGTATGGGAACAATGATGACATCGTCGAGAATGTCTTTAGCCCTGTGTCCTGCATCACAAATCGTGGAATAGTTATGGCCCCTTCATCATCCGATTGGTTATCTAGAGTACTTGGTCGAGTTGCGGACTTTGTGAAGCACAAGGCCTGGTGGATTTTGGCTTTGGCGACTTCTGCGACAGTCATTTCTCTTTCCTATGCCTTCATGTACCTGGGTATCAATACGAACACGACCGAAATGCTTGCGGCCGATGTTCCTTTTCAAGAGGCGCGCGAACATTACAAGAAGACTTTTCCGCAGAATGCGGATTCGATCATTCTGGTCGTGGAGGCGAATACTCCAGATATGGCCTATGCAGCCGTTAACATTCTTGATGGCAGATTAAGAAGGGAGCCAGCACACATCAAGTCGGTTTACACGCCATTCGGAGGATCGTTTTTCGAAAACAATGCCCTTCTGTACCTTGATCTTCAGGACCTCAAACAGCTGGCAGAATCAGTTGCGGAATCTAAACCCTTTATTGGCGAATTGATGCGTAATAGGAATCTCCATGGTCTGTTCACCATGTTGAGTGAGAGTTACCAGACAACGCATTGGGTGAATGAATCTCTCCTCGACTCACTTTTCAGGAGAATGGCAGAAAGCATGCAGTCCAGCTTAGCTGGCCTGGATTATGTCCTTGCCTGGCACTCCGTTATTTTGAAGCAGGACCTCAAAGATTCCCGGACGCGGAGATTCATTCTTGTGCAGCCCAAACTGGATTATCAAAAATTACTTCCAGCTGAAACAGCACTTCGGGCCATTCGCCGGATCATCCAAGAGTCGGCGGTGCTCACCATTCCCGGAGTTCGGGCTCGTGTAACCGGTGAAGTGGCGCTGGCACATGAAGAGCTTCAAGTGGTCAGCCAGCTTGCAGGGATTGCCTCGATCCTTGCGCTTGCCATGGTCTGCTTCATTCTGACGCTCGCTTTCCACTCATGGCGTTTGATGGTCGTCACATTACTCACCTTATTGGTCGGGCTCTCGTTGAGCGCAGGGTTTGCCACGGTGGCCGTGGGACAACTCAATATTCTGTCCTTAGCGTTTGCCGTGCTCTTTATCGGGCTTGCGGTCGATTATGCGATCCATCTGTGCCTCCGGTATCAGGAGCTTCTTGGATTGGGGAACGAGCCTTTTCCGGCAATGAGAACGAGTCTGCAGGAAGTTGGCCCTGCGTTATTGTTGTGTGCAGTGACCACAGGGCTTGGTTTCTACACCTTTGTCCCTACAACTTACGCTGGGATGTCAGAGTTGGGTTTGATTTCGGGGACGAGTATGTTCATCGGGCTTGTCGTTTCACTCACGGTACTACCAGCAATTTTATTGGTGTTCCCACTCTCGAAAAAGGATTATCGGCTCCCTCCCGCAGATCAGGGCTTGAAGGCTGTTTATCAATTCCCCATCCATCATGGAAAAGCCATTCGGTGGGGTACAGTTGTTATTTTGCTTGGCGCTTCGTTCCTACTACCCCAGGCCTCCTTTGATTGGAATCCTCACAATTTACGGGATCCGCATGTTGAATCAGTTCAAACGTTGGATGATCTTCTTGAAGACAAAAACGGAGCAACCTGGAGTCTTACCCTTTTGCCTAGTGAGGACAAGGTCGCCGACTATGTCTCTAGGCTTGGAGCCCTGGAATCGGTTGATAAAACTTTGACGATTCATGATTTCATTCCCAATCAGGGAATCGAAAAATTGGCAATGCTTGGGAAGATTGCTGATGTGGTGTTTCCTCGCAGATACGATTCCGGAGTCCCGCCTTCTTCTCGAGACCAGGATTCCTCCATAACAGCAATACGATCTTTTCTGACGCTACTGGATGATCATATTCAAAAGGCAGAGTTGAGCGAGGATGATCATCCTGCCGTCCGACTGAGAGCCGTGATGAGAGACCTGATCGTGAGGTTCGATAATAGTGATCAGGATTCGCAAATGGATCTTCTTGATCGATTGGACAACAGTTTGTTGGGATCCATGCCGACTGAGCCTTTAAACCTCCGTGCCATCAAGCAGAAAGGGCTTATCACTCAGGAGGATTTGCCGCAGGAATTGCTTGAACGATGGGTGGGCAAAGATGGAAGCTACCGTCTAGAAGTGTATCCACAGAAGGACTTAAGGAATGCAGCAGCGTTGGAACAGTTTGTTAACGACGTTCAAAGCATTGTCCCAGAGGTAACGGGCTTACCCGTGATCTACATGGATGGAGGCAATGAGGTGGCTGGAGCCTTCAGACAGGCCTTTATCTCGGCGCTGCTGGTGATTGTCGTCATTTTGGCCATCGTCCTTCGAAATATTTGGGATGTTCTGTTGGTGATTCTCCCGTTGGGGCTAGCAGCGATATGCCTGGTAGGGTATACCGTCATCTTTAGCCTGCCGTTTAACTATGCCAATGTCATTGCTCTTCCTTTAATTTTTGGTCTTGGCGCGGATAGTGGTATTCATATTGTTGAACGAATGCGGAGAAGGCCGGCAGAATGTGAAGCGTTTCTGAGGTCAGGGACCATACGAGGAGTGTTCTTCAGCAGTCTGACAACCATGGTAAGTTTCAGTAATCTCGCCTATACGCCCCATGTTGGCATAGCCAGCATGGGGCAGCTGTTGACCCTGGGTGTCTTATTGACATTGATTGGCTCTTTGGTAGTCTTGCCGGCCTTTCTCTATCGCGGGCACGATGAGGGGCAGGCAAAAGAAAGTGAGTAGGTTCATAAGATTAGCAGAGCCTAACATGTTAATCTGGAACATGGTGTATTTTCCCCCCTCTGAGAAAGAGACCTAGTTTGTCCCAATCTTCAACGCTCGTAGCTCCGCAGGTTACCGTTCGGACATTCCAGCCAATGAATGTTCGCCGGATACTCTGTGTGTTCCCCGCCTATAGTAAGGCCTTTGGTACCTTTGATCACGCGTTTCCCCTGATGGGGCCTGTGAAGGCCTTTATGCCGCCACAGGGAATCCTCCTCATCGCAGCGCTGGTACCTCGAAAGTGGGAAGTCCGGTTTATCGATGAAAACATTCGTCCGGTGTTGGGAAGCGAGTTTGCCTGGGCTGACGCCGTCCTGGTGTCGGGCATGCATATTCAA
>Ga0224496_10000718_pt1 | contig 22594 bp, 18 predicted proteins | sample SF_Jul11_sed_USG_2_FD_168127 | JGI IMG/M metagenome (GOLD analysis project Ga0224496, IMG submission 168127) | Sediment microbial communities from San Francisco Bay, California, United States - SF_Jul11_sed_USGS_8_1 | ecosystem: Environmental > Aquatic > Marine > Sediment | place: USA...
AACCGGACCTCAACGCGCAATCCACTGATCGTCAAACAGCACAGTATCGCCAATGATTTCAAAGGTTACGATAAAAACTATTTCCTCGGTGGCAGCGCCAGCTGGGCCAATATCCGTGGTTTGCTGTCATCCAATATCGAAGACCTGACCATCTATGAAGAAGGCAGTTACGAATCGGAACGTATTGATGTCTGGGGCATTTCTGACCTCAGCCTGTTCAAGGAAGCGAATGAAGTCCTGAAAAAGAAACAGGGGCCTTTCTTCAGTATTATCCAGACTTCAGGTAATCACCGGCCTTACACCATCCCCGAAGATAATGACGGCTTTGTCGAGCTGACCGAAAATGATATGAAACATAAGGTGTCAGACTACGGCTTCATGCACCTCGAAGAACTGAACTCCTTCCGCTTCATGGATCACAGCATTGGCAAATTCATTGAAATGGCACGTAAGGAAGACTATTTCGATAATACCCTGTTCGTCTTTTTTGGCGACCACGGCATCACCAATCATACCGGCAAACATACACCGATCTCAGAGGATCGCCTCGAAGTGTCCAGCCACCGCGTGCCGCTGGTATTCTATGGCCCGAAAGTGCTCAAACGCAGTGGCACCATCGACACGGTCGCCAGTGAGGTGGATATATTGCCTACCATCGCCGCCCTGACCAGAAACAGTTATACAAATACCACACTAGGTCGCGACCTATTTGACGCCAGGTTTGATAAAATGCGCTTTGCCTTTACTATCGTTCATGGCAGCTTCAGAACTATTGGACTGCTGACTGACCAGTATTTTCAGCAAATGCGATTTGACGGCTCGGAACCACATCTTCATCAACTGGGTACAGAAGACCCCAGTAAGAACCTGATTGCAGAGAAACCCGAGCTTAATGACACCATGATGACTTACACCACCGCAATTAATGCAACCGTAAGATACATCAGGGAAAACAATCAACATCAACAGTAAAAAACTATTATGAATATTTCAGTGATTGGAACCGGCTACGTTGGACTTGTTACAGGCACCTGTTTTGCCGAGATGGGCCACCATGTTATTTGCGTGGATATCGATGCAAAAAAAATTGAGAACCTGAAAAAAGGTATTCTGCCCATTTATGAACCGGGTCTGGAAGAAATGGTGCATAAAAATGCCCATGAAGGCCGATTACATTTCACCACTGACATTACTGAAGCAGCACAGGCCTCCACTATTCACTTTATTGCAGTAGGCACACCACCCGGTGAAGGCAGTGCCGCCGACCTGCGTTACGTGCAGGAAGTGGCTAAACAACTCGGCGCATCGATCACTGCACCGTATAACATCATTATCGACAAATCCACCGTGCCAGTAGGCACAGCTGATAAAGTTACCGAGATCATAAAGCAGGGACTCAGCAACAGAAATCTGGACATCCAATTTGATGTGGTCAGCAATCCCGAGTTTCTCAAAGAAGGTGCGGCCATTGATGACTTCATGAATCCGGATCGTGTGGTGATTGGTGCGGATAGTGAGCAGGCCAAAAAAATCATGCACAATTTATATGCACCATTCATGCGCAGCCATGAGCGCATCCTGATCATGGGCGTACGCGGCGCAGAAATGACCAAGTACGCCTCTAATGCCATGCTCGCCACAAAAATTTCATTCATGAATGAAATGTCTGAAATATGTGAAGCCCTGGATGTGGATATCGAAGATGTCAGGCTGGGCATGGGTTCTGATTCGCGTATTGGTTACGAATTTATTTATCCAGGCTGTGGTTATGGCGGCTCCTGCTTCCCCAAAGACGTCAAAGCACTGGTTAGTATGGCTGCAGACTGCAACGTCCCTTCAGATGTACTGCATGCAGTAGAACTGAGAAACCAGCGTCAGAAAGAGCATATTGCTAAAAAAATGAACGCCCATTTTGGTGATGCTATAAAAGGCAAAACATTCTGCCTGTGGGGTCTGGCATTCAAGCCCGGCACCGATGATATGCGCGAAGCTTCTTCGCTTCAGATTATCAAAGACCTTATTAGTGCCGGTGCAAAAATACAGGCTTTTGATCCGGTTGCGACCGAAACCGCGACTGCCGAGATTCCGGCAGAATGGTTTGCTAATGGTAACGTTACTTTTTACGATGACATGTACAGCGCGCTGGATAATAGCGACGCATTGATTCTGGCCACAGAATGGTCGCAGTTCCGCAGTCCCGATTTCGATGTGATCAAGAAAAAATTAAATGCACCGATTATTTTTGATGGTCGCAATCAATACGATCCTGAGCAGATGAAGGAATTAGATTTCATTTATTTCGGCATCGGCAGAACAAACCAGGGATAAACCAAGATGAGCAAAAAACGAATTCTGGTCACCGGCGGCGCGGGGTTTTTAGGCACCAATCTAACGGCACGCTTACTCGCTGAAGGCAATCATGTTATCTGCATTGATAATTTCCTTTCCGGACTAAGAGAGCATGTTGAACCTTTTAAATCAAATCCCGATTACGAATTAATCGAACACGACATCATCGACCCGATTGATCTGGAAGTCGATGAAATCTACAACCTGGCTTGCGCCGGCTCACCTCCTGCTTATCAGGCCAACCCAATACATACAACAAAAACCTGCGTGCACGGCATTTTGAATATGCTGGAACTGGCAAAGAAAAACGACTGTAAAATTATGCAGGCGTCCACCAGTGAAGTTTATGGCGACCCCGAAGTTCATCCGCAGGTTGAAACCTATCTGGGCAACGTCAACCCGAACGGCATTCGCTCCTGCTACGATGAAGGCAAACGCTGCGCGGAATCACTGATGTTTGATCATCAGCGCATGTACGGCACTAATATTAAAATCGCGCGCATTTTCAATACCTATGGCCCGCACATGGACCCTAAAGATGGACGCGTGGTTTCCAATTTTATCGTACAGTCTTTGCGCGGTGAACCTCTGACGGTTTACGGTGACGGCTCACAAACCCGTTCTTTCTGTTACGTCGATGACCTGCTCGAAGGTTTCATCCGACTGATGGCCAGTGAAAACTTTACCGGCCCGGTCAATCTCGGCAACCCCGGCGAATTCACCGTCAAGGAACTGGCTGAAAAGACCCTGCAGATGATTAATCCCGATGCCAAAGTTACTTACCTACCGCTACCAGCGGACGACCCAACCAAGCGCAGGCCTGACATTACGCTGGCCAAAAGAGAACTGGGCTGGGAACCGACCATTGCACTCGATGAAGGCCTGAAGAAAACCATCGCCTACTTCAAGAGCGTTATATAAGTAAACAGGTCATGGCAAAAATCAGCGCATGCGTTATCTCTTATAACGAAGAGAAAAAAATCGAGGACTGCCTGAAAAGTCTGCTGCCAGTTGCCGATGAAATTATCATCGTAGACTCTCTCAGTAATGACCGAACAATTGAGATTGCACAAAAATATACTGATAAAATATTTCATCAAAAATTTCTCGGTCATATCGAACAGAAAAATCTGGCTGTAGAAAAGGCATCACATGACTGGATCATCAGCCTGGACTGTGACGAAAGGCTCACCGAAGAATTACAGCAATCTATTTTAGCGATCAAAGATCAGCTGGATGACAGCGGCGCCGATGCCTACTGCATGGCCAGAAAAACATTTTATATTTATCGCTGGCTCAACCACTGCTGGTACCCGGACATTAAAACCCGCTTGTTCAATAAAAACACAGCACACTGGGGCGGCACCAATCCGCACGACCACGTTATCACTGACGGCAAGCACATCGTAAAATTAAAGGGTGATATCCAGCATTATTCCTTCGATAGCCTGTCAGCCCATATCCAGACAATCGACAGATTCACTGAAATCGGCGCCGATGAAATCATCAGAAAAGGCAAACGCGTCTCTATGTTTAGCCCGTTCACTCATAGCATCTGGACGTTTATAAAAATCTACTTCATTAAACGTGGTTTCCTCGATGGCTTTGCCGGTATTTTGGTTGCCAGCCTGTCAATGGTGCATGTCTTTGTTAAATACAGCAAAGTCATCGTTAAACGAAAACTTAATTCATCAATATGAATATTCTCGAATTATGTCTCTCATCTGGATTAGGTGGCCTCGAGCTCTACGTCTACCGTGCCAGCGAAGCATTGAAAAAAAACCATAATGTCACGACGGCACTACTGAAAGACAGCAAACTGGATACGTACTATAAAAAGCATTCCACAATTAATCGTATCTATATAAATCGCAGTAAAAACCCCGTGCCCATTATTAATGCCAGAAAACTGGCAAAAATTATCGATGATAATAAAATTGATCTTGTTCATATGCACTGGGGAAAAGATCTTGCTATCGCAGCACTCGCGAAATTTTTTTCAAAAAGCAAACCAAAACTGGTCTATACACGACAGATGATGATCACTCGTTACAAGAATGACATTTATCATCGCTTTTTATATAAACAGCTCGATTACTTGCTAACAATAACAAAACAGCTGGAGACATTATGCAAGGCCTTTATTCCAGCGAAAAATCTCCACATTAGAACTCTTTATTATGGCGTCACCAAACCAAAAAAATTACTGAGTAATGCTGAAATACAAGAACTCAGAACCACCAAAAAATTTGTCGCAAGCGATTTTATCATTGGCTTATTCGGTAGACTGGAGGATGGTAAGGGCCAGCATCTCTTGATCAAAGCCTTAGCCATAGCTAAAAACAACAACGAAAATATCAAAGCGCTGATCGTAGGTCATGAAATGACTGCCGGTTATCGTGACACATTATTAGCATTAGCAAAATCACTCGATGTTGTCGACCAGATAGTTTTCAATGATTTTGTCGATAATCCTCAAGAATTGATGCAGATATGTGACTGCATCTGCCTGACGACTTATGAAGAAACTTTCGGACTGGTCTTGCCGGAAGCGATGAGAGCAGGTATCACCGTTATTGGCAGCAATAGTGGCGGCGTCCCTGAAATAATCGATCACCATAAGACAGGGTTGTTATTCGAAAGCCGAGACGAACAAAATTTATACCAGCAGATCAGTCTTCTTTATAATAACCCTGAACTCAAATCAGCCTTAGCCAAACAGGGTAAAGAAAAGGCGGACGATATGTTCGATTACGATTTACACTTTAACTCACTGGATAAGATTTTTACGGAAGCCGTTAAACAATGAGTATAAAAATTCTTGCAGTCCGTGTTGGGCGTGTCGGTGACACGGTAATGATGACCCCAGCTCTTACGGCACTACTGCAATATTACCCCGGTGCCGAAATCACCTTGCTTGTTAGCCCTGTAGGCAAACTATTACTAAATGACTTCCACCCCAATATAAAAAATATCTGGACCTGGAACCGGAGCGGCCTGATTAGACCTGCGCTCGATAAACGCGATATTTTAAATAATCTTACAACGACACATTTCGATAAAATTATATGTTTTGATACCAGCCCGCGCATTGCATCTCTATTTGCAGGTATTAACACTGAATTTCACCAGTACAAGGGTTCATCAGTTTTAAAACACTGTGCAAAAGCCTATCTCGATTTCCTGGCAGAAGCATGTAAAAAACCTGTTATCGATACCTACAATTATCTGCCGATCAAAGAAGATGCCCGTATTCAGGTAGAGCAAGAATTGAAAACATATGGTATTCATAGTGATGACACATTATTAATGATCCATCCTACCTTTAGCGGCTATTCACGGTTCGGCATCAGAAAAAGAAAAGCAAAACTAAGGAAACTCTGGGCACCTGAAAATTACGGCAACCTGATAACCCAAATAGCTAAAATAAATATTAACAACAAACCAGTAAAGCCTTTCATGGTGCTCTTACCTGATGAGCTTTCATATGGTGAGCGAATACAAAAACATAGCAACAATAAGCTCCTGCTGCTCAAATCAGAATCAACTTTTGAACGCTACAAAGCCATGATCCAGAGAGCTGACGTTTTATTGACACCCGATTCCGGTCCGATGCACATGGCCTCAGCCTTAGGCACAAAAATTGTCGCATTCTTTTCGATGAAAGACCCCGGGGATTGCGGCCCGTACATGCCACCTTCAGAATTTATCATTCTGCGTTCAGAAAACTTCGCCCACCCGGAAAAAGGCATCAATGCAATTGATGTCGGTACGGTATATGAGGCATGTCACAAACTATTATCTGTCAACTAACTACATCGCTCTTCAACTAAGATGAAATCAACCAAAAAAATACTGGTCATACGTAATGACAAAATTGGTGATTTCATGCTTGCATGGCCGTCATTCGCATTATTAAAGAGACAGTACCCTGAAGCAGAGATAACCGCCCTGGTGCCTCGATATACCGCACCTCTTGCAGAACAATGTGAATGGATAGATAAAGTACTCATCGATAATAAACAAACATCATTCATTAAAGACATACTCAATTTATCAAAATTGATCAGAATAAATAATTACGACGTTTCCATCTCCCTGTTTTCTGAGTTTAGGACCGCGATATCGTTATGGCTTGCTCAGGTTAGTATACGGATCGGGCCGGCCACCAAACTAGCACAGGTATTTCTGAACAAAAGAGTCAGACAGAAGCGCTCCAGATCGGTCAAGCCAGAATATGAATATAATCTCGATCTGATCGAATACTACATAAAATCAAATGGCGAAATCCCGATTGCCAGGCCACAGCCTCCTTTTCTTACTTTCGATAAACTCGAGATCACATCCTTAAAAAACCAGTTCATCAGCACATTCTCGGTTCCCGGGAACTCGAAACTTATCTTTATTCACCCGGGAACTGGCGGCTCTGCAATAAACCTGTCTATTGAGCAGTACGCCAAACTTGTCACCGATATCGCGGAAAGAAACAATGTCTATATCGTTATTACTGCTGGTCCTGGCGAGCAAGCAATTGCAGAAGAGCTGTCTGCACAACTACGCGACGTGAAACATCACATCCATTACTCGAATACAGGCTTAATCGATTTTTGTAAATTTATTGGAATCTGTGACATATTTATCAGTGGTTCAACAGGACCGCTACATATCGCCGGCGCTCTGGACATCTGTACTGTTGCCTTCTACCCATCTAAGAGATCTGCCACCCCTCTGCGCTGGCAAACGTTAAACTGCACCCAGCATCGGCTGGCTTTCACAACCGAGAACGAGCACAGCGATGGTTCTTATCAAATCGATCTTAATTCTGCCTACACCTTGATAGCAGAGAAATATCTTGGATAGATTCAGTCGTCTTATCTAAATGGCCTATTGTTTTTCACTCTGAGGCGCCTGCATCTCACGGTACACTCCAAAACCCTCAGGCACCTTCACTTCTTTATCATTATATAATCGTGCGAGAATAAGATTGCCCGTGACGGTCTTAAGATGTGAAGTATCAGCAAAGCTGGCAGAAGACCGAGTGATATCGTTATAGGTCAGGAAATCATAATAACTGGTAATTTTTCGCAGTTCATTCTTAAATTCGATCATTTTTTGCCTGAGCGTCTCGTTGGCATATATCTCATCCTGAAGCTTTCCATATAACGGCGTTATGAACACCTTAAGTTCCGTACCATGTTGCTTACACATATCCACTATTTTCTTTAAATATTCAAAACGTTTTTTACTTACACTCAGGTATGGCGGATTATTTAAAAAATTAGTCGCCTTCCTCTGCTTATCTCTTGCATATATATCTATATATTCTTCGTTATCCGGGTAAAAGCCGAATATGCTAGAAGCCTCACCCGATGCCCCATACATATCAAATCTCTGCTTTTCAGACTTTACACCAAGGAAAGTTTTCAAGGTTTTTATCGATGCTCCGGTGGTATCCCATGATACAAACTCACCAATATCATCGACTCTGTATATGTTTTCATTCAGGAAGTTGATCGTCTTATTCCTAACAAAATATTTATTTGTTACAAGTGCATCATTAAACGAATAAAAGTCCAGACCAAGGACAACTACTTTTGGAAATTTATTTATTTTTTCCAAATGCAGCAAGAAACCCAGAAAATCTTCTGCTTGCGCCGTACCTACACCAAGGTTATAGGTAATACCTCCCGCATACTTACTAAGTACAAGCGGGTTAATCAGGTAGACCCGGCTACTCCCAAGCATGACATTATCAATTCTTTCTAAATTATTTATTGCTATAACTTTTTCAGATCTATCATCACTTACCAGCTTAACGGGTATATTTAAAATGTTTTTTTGCGTAACACTAAACGGGTCAACAATATAATTAATCGCTCCTATGACGACAATTAACAAAGTCGATAGTGTGATAAATGTTAAAAACCATGATTTAGTGTGCATAAGATCAGAAGTTAAAGTATAAAAATTCGCTTGCCTTATTCATGTTCAGAACAGAAATAACAAATAACAATGATGCGAAAACAGCTGTCTTCCTGCTGAATGATGCTGTCCTAATTAATTCATTACTGTTTTTCATTATACCAACCATTACCAGACACACTGCAACATACAGGATGACCTTGTTTTCAGCATATATATTTTGCAGCCATGGCCCATAAGTCACCCCTCTCAGGTCTACCAGAAATCGATAGCCCTGCCAGTCGTAATCAAGAACAAACTGTCCAGTAAACATACTACTCAATACTTTTTTCACTGTTTCGAAATCTTTTGCTCGAAAAAACACCCAGCTGATATTGATGAAGTTAAAAGTAATAAACCAGGCAATAAATTTACTCAGCCTGTAACCACCCATCAACCATAAATTGTGCACCACCATAGCTAAACCGTGTAGTACACCCCACATAATAAATGTCCAACCAGCTCCGTGCCATAGACCTCCTATTAAAAATGTGGCGATGATGTTTCGATACGTGACCAGGTTACTCACCCTGCTACCACCGAGAGGTATATAGATATAATCACGCAGGAATCTGGAAAGCGTCATATGCCACCTTCTCCAGAAATCCTGGATATCAAGCGCCTTATAAGGTGAGTTGAAATTATCGGGTAATTTGATATTAAACAGCAGAGCAGCTCCGATCGCCATATCGGTATAACCACTGAAGTCAAAATATAGCTGTAAAGTGTAAGATAGAGACGTAACCCAGGCTTCGACCATATTGAGCGTCTCAGCATAATCAAAACCATTCGTGGCAGTAACCGCAAAGGTATCAGCGATCACCACTTTTTTAAACAGCCCAATAGAAAAGATGAAAAGTCCTGCTGCGATATTGCTATATTTCAATCGCAGATTCCATCGATTACGCATAAACTGCGGCATCATCTCACCATGATGCACGATTGGTCCGGCTATCAACTGCGGAAAAAAACAGACAAATAAGGAATAGTTCAGAAAATCATATTCCTTTACTTCGCCTTTATAACAATCAACCAGATAGGCAATCTGCTGGAATGTAAAAAAACTAATCGCCAGAGGCAATACGAGATTAATCGTACCTATATCCTGACCCAACACATAATTAACATTCTCTATAAAAAAATCAGCATATTTAAAATAGCCTAAAAGAATGAGATTCACCGAAATACCTAGTATCAGGGCAAATTTACCTCTTTTTGTAGACAATTCCCGCTGAATAACCTCGCCCACTAAAAAATTAAAGACTAACGAGAATAGTAATATTGGCAGGTAATTAACACTCCACCACGAATAGAAAAACAGTGAAGCCAGAACTAGCGCCAGTTTTGCCGAAACAATCCTCCGGCCTCTAATCAATAGAAAATACAGACCAAACGTTATCGGAAGAAATAAAAATATGTATATATATGAATTAAATAGCATTTATTTTTGCACATAATATCTTTGCTTGCCTACATGCGATAGCCGCTAGTCAGGCTCTGCATGCAATTACTTACCGCCAGATATCGCAGACACTGGGCCATAGTAATACCTGCAAAATATAAGATATAAAACCACCTCTTAATTATTTGAGACTTCAGGAATATAGCTGCACCTGACTCATTTAACACTCATGATTTCAAACTTTTTCAATGTTACAATGCGGCATTTGCAGCATGCATATCCTAACACTCGAATATACTGAATAATATGCGTATCAGCCTGATTGTAGCTATCTATAAAGACCTTGAAGCCCTTAAGCTCATCATCGATTCACTCCGGCAACAGGATTACAGTAATTTTGAGCTAGTTGTCGCTGAAGATAATAATGATCCATCAATATCTAATTATCTAAAAACGGTAACTGATATCGATATCCTCCATACCACTCAAGATGACATTGGTATAAGGAAAGCTCGCTCCATTAATAATGCCATTATTAAAAGTACTGGCGATTACTTAATCTTTATCGATGGCGACTGTATTCCCTACCGCTCATTTATATCCTCACACGCAAAGCTTGCTGAAAAAGGCTATGTTCTAAGTGGCAGGCGTGTAAATCTTGGCCCAAGAATAAGCTCATTAATTCGCCATGGACACTTGAAGGCGTCCACAATTGAAAAATTCTTTCTACTCTCGACCACAATACTTATGCTCGATGGCGCAACCCATCTTGGTCAAGGCCTGTACTTCAATCCTGACAATCTCGCACACCGTAAAATAATCTCAAAACGCAAGAATAGTAATGTTAGTTTGCTTGGGTGCAATTTTTCATGCTTCAAAAAAGACATGCTAGCTATTGATGGTTTTGATGAATCGTACATGGGTGAGTCCTGCCTGGCGGATGATACCGATCTACAATGGCGATTTGAGGCCTATGGCGCCAAATCAAAATCATGCAAAATGGCGGCTAATATCTTTCATCTACACCATGGCGCCAGACCACATCAACCTATTGATGGCAAAGCCGAAATGTTAAAAATGCTATCCCGGAAAGCTAATCAGGAATACAGATCCAAAACAGGCATTTCTTCACATCAATCTCATATCGACTAAGTTCGTATACATATTTAAACAATACTAATCATATGTAATACAAATATATGACTCTATGAAATGACCTAGGATCATTAGTTTTATAGGTTCTGTCTACGCCGGCAAATTAGATTCGCTTCGTGTTTTCAGTAAAAATATATTTTAAATACACCTTCATTCAACCTCAGTACAGATTGAATTTGAACTGGTAGACATGACAGTCAAATTATCATGACTCACGCTCTGCATACACCCAGTCATCAGCAAAATCCATTCCGTAATTAAATGATTTTATTGAGTAACCATTCTCCTTTAATGTTGCTATTACAGCATCCTTTGTACGAAACCATTCCCCATCACCTTTGTTCGCCCTAAAATCATGGCACGAAATAATAAAGCGCTTTATAAAACTAAAATCATCAATTCCCTGAACAAGTTCTTTCTCTGCACTTTCAATATTCATCTTAAAAAGATCGATTTTAGTAATTTTATAGCGCTTTAGAAAATCAGGCCATCTCATCGTAGGCACTTCAACATAACCCTGGGAAATATTACCTACTTCCGCATAGGAATGATGACTCACAAACTTCAGTACCTCAGCATCTGTAATAGCATACGGTGAAGCAACAAAGTTTTCACCAAATTGCCTAAAGGTGTTTGCTAAACACTCAAATATAACTGGTTGTGCTTCGACTGCTATATATGTGACATCAGGAGAGATGCCTGCAATATATAATGCTTCATCACCATAACCTGCCCCAAGATCCACTACAACATCATCATTTTTTGGCTGGTAATAATTAAAAAATAATTTTTCACATCGCCACAAAATATCATCATCTTTTGCCAGATGTGAGGGATGACGGATATATACATATTTACCAAATCGGTCATGGCGATAAAAACCCGTTATCTTATCAAATTTAACTCTAAAAAATTTGTCAGTTCTCTTTCTTATACTATTATATATATTCATATTTTTACACCACTAATAAATTAGGATCACGGCCATAAGCGGGCCGAGCTCAGGAATTATCTCAATATATCCGACCATTCACTGACTTCCCGTTCTGTTGAGAAATAATTTTTTGATAATTCCACGTTAACTTTTGATTTTAATTTTTCATCTTCAATAACAGCGACTACATCATGCAATTTTACTGATAATGCATCTACATCTTTATTTTTTACCAAATGAACATAAAACCCCATATCTAGAAACTCAGGGAATACTGTATTATCATATGCAACACATACCACATCATGATGCAATGCTTCGATAAATGCGTTAGGCATGCCCTCACCAAGACTTGGAAACAAAAACACATCTGCATCTTTAAGATATAGACTTACATCTTCAACGAATCCCTCTAGATAAATAGAGTCTTTATATGGCAATCCATCTATAACTTTCTTAAGTTCATTCAAATATTCACTTCCATCATTACCGCCAATTATCTTCAGACTAAATACTACACCTTCATTATAAAGCCCTCGACACGCCAGAACAGCATCGATCTGGCCCTTGCCACTCGCAACTCTTCCAATATGAACAATATTGACACATTTATTATCAATATTTTTATTATTCAACAATTGATCATCAGAAAAATTAAATGAAGGCCTGACCACTCTATAAATAATACGGTCACTAACTGGAACTATTTCTTTTACGTTTCTTGCAAGATGCTCAGAAATAGCCACATGGTAATTAACACACGAATAAATTAACTGATGAAGCACATCTCTCTTTGCTCGGCTTTTTGTCGTGCCGTGCCAGACAGTAACATTCAAATCCCTTCCTAGAAATGAAAAATATAATGTCTTTAATTCGGAAGCACCAAAAAATATTACGTTATTAATGCGAAAGTTATTTATGATTGCTCGCACGCCAAACAACATTGACAGGCTGAATGTCCGACTCCAGAAATTTACCGTTTCACAACGAAATGGATAATCGCCCGCATCGTAAAGTTTTTCTACGAATGAGTCCTGCTTACAGACTAGCGTTACATCCGAAATAGCAGATAAAATTTCTGCAAGCCTGACTGCCGACCGCTCCATACCTCCGGTACCGCTGGAAAAACACATTACGGCTACTGGTTGTTTTTTCTTAGTCATTGATTCTTCAACCAAAGATCTTTTAATTGTTGAGGACATTGATTTCTGCACAAATTATCTGAAATTAATTAGCACAATCTTTCGAAAACATCTTCCGCCGTTATCTCTCGCAGACAATTGGTATGACCCAGCGGGCACACACGCTTGAAACAAGGACTGCATGATAACTTTTTATAAAAAATTTCCATATTTTTTCCTGAACATAGAGGTGGCGTATAATCGGGCGTTGATGAACCATAAATAACATTAATTTTAATACCAACTGCAGCTGCAACATGCATTAAACCTGAATCATTGGTTACAGCCTGTTCCGCACAGGACAATAAATCAACCGCATCAACAAGCTCAGTTTTACCGCAAAGATTGGTAGCATATTGACCCAAACCCTCAATGATAATTTGACCTAACGCCTTTTCTTTGCCAGAACCAATGACCCAAACCTGATAACCTTTAGCTAATAACAGAGCCGCAAGATCTTTGTAATATTTTTCAGGCCATTGTTTAGCTGGCCCATACTCGGCACCTGGCATCATCGCAATAACCGGTCTCGCGAGATCTAAAGCAAGCGCTTCGATTAATCTTTCGCGATTCAGCGTATCCACTTCCAGCCTGGGAAATGGAGTTTCTAATGCACTGTCTAACTTAGCGTCCCGGGCATGAGCCACATATCGTTGCACTGTTTTCTTGAGCGTATTTTTATCCAGTTTTCGCACATCATTCAATAATCCATAACGCATCTCACCGCGGTAACCAGTTCGTACTCTTGCCTTCGCAAAAAAAGGAATTAGCGCTGACTTCCATGACCGCGGCAGCACAATAGCGTGCGTGTAACCTTGCTTACGCAATGTCAGTCCTGTTTTTATCCGTATCCACAATGAAAATTTACCGTGGCCAACCGGTAAAGCGATACCCCGATTAATCTGTGGCATTCTTTCAAGAATAGGTAAAGACCACTTAGGCGCAACCACATCGATAACACAATCAGGATAAATGTTTTTTAGCGTGATAAACAACGACTGCGCCATGACCATATCGCCGACCCATGATGGACCAACAATTAAATATCGCCTCGATTTTTCTATTACATCTGACAAAAAAAATGCCTTCTAGTTAAATTTAACGTAATCATTCTAATTAATTTTAACTACGTCCCAGCTCAACATATTGTCTAGCTACATTTTCAATACTAAATCTTTCCACATGCTCAGGACGCACTGCCATCTTACCCTGCTTTATATCATCCATCGCCATTTTCATTTTTTTCGCCAGATCTTCTGTATCACCCTGTCTTGCCAGATATTTCTGATACTGTTCACCCAAAATTTCTCTGGGACCATGCAAACAATCAACACTAACAACAGGGGTAGATAAGGCAAATGACTCTAGTAGAACAGTAGGCAGTCCTTCATAATCAGATGACATCACCATCAGTTGTGCATTTTTTATAACAGGATACTGATTTAATATATTGCCGGTCATTTCAACTTGACCACCGAGGCCGAGCTGTTCTATTTTTTTCTTAATATTCTCTCTTTCCTGCCCATCACCCACCAGCACCAATTTACAATCAAGTCCTGATAACTTAAATGCATCCAGTAGTATATCGTGCCGTTTTACCGGATTCAGCCTGCCGACGTGTACAATATATTCACCCCTATCGCTAATATCACTCTGAGCAGCTAGAGATGTTATTCTTTCAAAATTCACCCCGTTGTATATCGTCCTGATACTCCGCGGTTTAATTTTAACTACATTAAGCAAGTCCTCTTTTATACCTTCAGATACAGCAATTATGTTTTCCTTATCCAGAATCCGCTTCAGTCGCAGCCACCTAACTAACCGCTTCAAGCCTTTTCTTCTGAACAAACTACTGGAGGAAACTGATTCGAGTATGCAGTAATACACATTCTTCATTCTTGCGATATGCGTCAAACGATTTGATAGATTTAAATTTGAAGTGATTACATCAAATTTTCCATCCACGCTTTCAAGATTTGAAACATATTTACGTAGACGAAATGCATAAATCAAATCCTGGGGGAGGAACAGTAACTTCTTATAACCTAAAACATGTAAATTAATTTCCTTTGGTACTTTAAATGAAATATCATCTCTAATAATCAGAACGCTTACATCATGACCTAGCTCGATCAATTTATCAGATATACTCAGAACCATCTTCTCAGCGCCACCAGTACCAAGCGCATCAATAATAAACAAAAATCTCATTATCTATCCCCAGATATGATTCAATCTTTCACAAAACCGTACTGTTTCACAATTTCTATATTGTTGCGAAGATGATGTGCATTGATTGTACCCACAATCATGCTGCTAACCGCGGGCTTACTTAAAACATGCTCAAAAGATTTCTCTATACCATGGCCACCAGCAGCAACACCTGCATAACCACTCAATAGGCCTTTTTTTACTACCACGCCTTTGTTTAATTCTTTCGCTTTATCCAGAACCACCTGTTCTTCATTATATTCAAGATTGCAGGTCGCCATCACTACATCGCAATGCTCAACTACCCACAAACCACCTTCCACGGTTTTACTCGACATACCGAAGGCTTTAATCAAGCCTTTTTGTTTTAGTTTATCCAGTTCAGCTAGAGCATCCGTTTTATGAATGATATTCATATCATCGCCACTAGAATGGACCAGGACAACATCAAGATAATCGCGTCTTAATTTTCTTAAACTGTTCTCGACACTTTTGCGGGTATATTCTGCTGAAAAATCAAAACTTGATTGACCATTTTCAAAAATCTCACCGACCTTGGTTTCGATAACCCAGTCGTGACGCTGCGTCAGAAGTTTGCCCAGGCGTTCTTCACTAGTACCATAAGCGGGCGCGGTATCAATAAAATTAATACCGAGATCCCATGCCAAAGCCAGGAGTTGCGTAACAGCTTCATCATCTGGAATTTTAAATTCCTGAGGATACTTTACCTGTTCATTACGACCGAACTTGACCGTACCCAAACCCAGCACACTAACATCAATACCGGTTGAGCCCAAAGGTCGTTTTGCAATCACATTAACCACCTTGATTCTTCGTTCCATGGCAAACTTGCATACTCGGGATGAACCCATGACGGTAATTCATCATCGTTCACGCAAGACAGCTTTTCATTATTAATTATTTCGAGAATGCGTTCAGCCATTATCGGCGACAGCGCCATTTTTGTTGGCCACGCAGTAATCACTTTGCCCTGCTGTTCTACATAAAACGTATCAGGCCGTTTTGTACCCGGCTTCTTTACTTCGGCACGATTAATATCCAGTGTTGCCCACTGACATTTCGACTGATCCAGCCACGGTATCAACTCAGCCAGCTCAGCTTTGGCCTGTAAAACTTGCTCTGCATCAGAACGAGCAATACCATCTTCAGCCAGCTGACCGCCCAGATACCAGACCACTTCACCTTTCTCATCATGATTAGATGTAATCGTGATCCGAGGATTAACGCTACCAGCCATACAATGAGCGAATACCATTTCAGTCAGGCCACCGCGCAACATGACCATTTTCAGTGGGCGCAACTGCATTTCGGGTTGTCTTAAACCTAATTCGGATAATAATTTTTCATTGCCCTGACCAGCAGTCAGTACGATTTTTTTAAAATCGAATTCATAACGTTGATCATCCTGAGCTTTGACCGACAATCTGTCATTGTTATATTTAATACTGTCAGCTTTGATTGCCAATATCGATTTCCCAACCGGTTCGGCAATAGCCTGCACTACACTCATGGCATCGAACACCGGTTCATCCAGCGCATAAATTTGACCTTTGAAATCCGCATGCTTGAACAATGCGGGACTGGTTTTTTCATCAAGCTCATTAGTACGAGCGCGCATCACCTTGCTGGCAAAAAAACCGGAAACACGGGAAGTTAAACTGGAGGTTGACCACAGATAGTGCGCTTCTGATAACAGCATTGCACGACTTAAATCCAGCACGCCCTTACCATTGAGACAAGCACGCCACAGTGCAGGCATGTCAGCAACTGCTTCTGAGGAAGCGGTTAGTTTTCCAGTTAAGGCGTATTTGGTACCACCATGAATAATACCTTGAGCAAAACGGGTTTGCCCTGCGCCCAATGATTCTGCTTCCAGCAACACTGTTTTGTAACCTGCCTGTTTTAACCGGGCCAAAGTCCACAGGCCAGCGATACCACCTCCTACGATAAGCACATCAACTGAAACAGAAGTGCCTGCAGTCATTAAATCGATGTACCTTTGCCTCGAATCGAGCCAATGATTTCTGTCGTTGAAACACCGTCCACATATGACAACACCTTAACCTGACCACCAGCTGCTCGCACGCAATCTCCACCAGGAATTTTATCCGGATCGTTATCACCGCCTTTCACTAAAATATCCGGTTTTAATTCACAGATTAATCTTGTTGGTTCATCTTCGGTAAATGGCACGACCCAATCGACACATTCCAATGCTGATAGCATGCGCATTCTATAATTGACTTTATTAACTGGACGATCTGCACCCTTCAACCGACTAACCGTTTCATCAATGTTGACTGCCACCACCAGGCGGTCACCAAGTTGACGTGCCTGTTCTAAATAAGTGACATGGCCGGCATGCAAAATATCAAAACAGCCATTGGTCATGACGATAGTTTCGCCATGTTCACGGCAGGCTGCGACGGCTTTGAACAAACTTGCCTCATCGAGCACGCCACGTTCCACTACAAAATATTCACGATTCGCCAGCTGTAGCTCTTCTACGGTAACACTGGCTGTACCCGATTTAGCCACCACTAGTCCTGCGGCAAAATTGGCCAGTGCCGTACTCTGCGGTAAATCCTGACCTACGGCCAGTGCTGCAGCCAGTGTTGAAATCACCGTATCACCCGCACCGGTGACATCATATACTTCGCGTGCGCGTGTCGGTAAATGCGTTACCGTTTTATTGCTTTCGATCAAACTCATACCGTGTTCACTACGCGTAACAAGCAAGGCACCCAACTGGTGTTGCTCACACAATCGTTTAGCTTTCTCAACCAGCTCTTCATCATTGGCACAATGCCCTACTACTGCTTCGAACTCGGAGAGGTTAGGCGTAATTAAACTGGCACCGGCATATTTAGAAAAATCATTGCCCTTTGGATCAATCAAGATGGGAATATTTTTTTTCTTGCACAAAGCAATCAATGTCTGAATATTGCGCAAACAACCTTTGCCATAATCTGAACAAACCACCACGTCATGATCATCTAATAACTTAATGAACTCAGCTTCCATCGCCGACAAGTCCTGGCCGACAAAGCCATCTTCAAAATCCAGTCTGATTAATTGCTGATGACGACTCATCACTCGCAACTTGGTGACTGTGGCATTATTTTTAAGTTTGATGAAACGTGTATTAACACCCGATGCCTGCAAATTTTTCTCTAGCGCATTGGCAGCATCATCATCACCAGTTAGACCCAACACCGTACTTTTTGCACCTAACACCGCAATATTCAAAGCGACATTACCGGCACCGCCAGGGCGTTCTTCAATTTCACTAACATGCACCACTGGTACAGGTGCTTCCGGCGATATACGCGAAGTTGGTCCGTGCCAGTAACGATCAAGCATTAGGTCGCCGACCACTAATACTCTGGCATTTTTGAAAGAAGGTATTTGAACGTGCATGATTATTTCTTATTCATCCTTTAGGATGTACACACAACCACAATACGGACATTTGGCCGAGCCGGTTTCTTCTACGGGAATATAAACTCGTGGATGTGAATTCCACAAACTCGAACCCGGCATCGGACAATGTATCGGCAATATATTGCTATGCACCTCATGCACCATAGTATCATTAGGCACATCGAGATCAGTTTGATCTACCGTTTTTGGATCAGGCATTTCTAGAAACTCCCATTAAAACTTTTTCAACAAACGACTAAACCAGTGTCAGCCATTCAGGATGCATATCCAGACGGCCATGCACCAGATCAAAATACATTGTCTGTAATTTTTCTGTAATCGGACCACGACCACCAGCACCGATAATACGATTATCCACTTCTCTCACTGGTGTCACTTCCGCCGCAGTACCGGTGAAAAAGACTTCATCGGCGATATACACTTCATCGCGAGTGATGCGTTTCTCGCGTAATTCATAACCCTGGCTGCTCGCTAATTCGAACAATGTATTTCGGGTAATGCCATTCAGCGCTGAAGTTAAATCCGGCGTGTAAATCACACCATCACGCACAACGAAAATATTCTCACCACTGCCTTCGGCAACATAACCTTCGGCATCCAGCAACATGGCTTCATCATAACCGCAGGTCAACGCTTCCTGTAGTGCCAGCATAGAATTGATATAGTGACCATTCGCTTTGGCCTTGCACATGCTGATGTTGACGTGGTGACGGGTGTACGAAGAAGTGCGGATACGAATGCCTTTTTCCAGCGCATCTTTACCGAGATAAGCACCCCATTGCCAGGCAGCCACAATCACGTGTACTTTCAAATTGTCCGCACGCAAACCCATGCCTTCCGAACCATAAAAACACATCGGGCGGATGTAAGCGGTTTCAAGATTATTTTCTCGCACGGCCTGACGCTGCGCTTCACTAATAGTGGCTTTATCAAAGGGCATTTTCATCTGCATGATGTGTGCAGAATCAAATAAACGACGCGTGTGTTCTTCAAGACGAAAAATGGCCGTGCCTTTGTCCGTCTTATAAGCACGTACACCTTCAAATACGCCCATGCCGTAATGCAATGTATGGGTAAGCACGTGCACCCTGGCATCACGCCATGGCACCATCTCACCATCAAACCAGATTACGCCGTCACGGTTATCCATGGTTTGCATTATTTATCTCTCCACAAATTCATATAGTTCACCAACTGCATTTATCAAAATTGTCGCGACAGGCATCACTGTCATTATTCATTTTCTTTTTCAGGCATCAGGCGCTGCCAGATAGCTTGAATTTTTATTCTATAGGCCGACATCATCTCGTTATCCAGCGACTCAATCATCAACGCCTGCCGGTTGACCTGCTCACGATACTTTCTGTAAGCCTGACTCAGTGTCTCTGACTCTTCGGCAGTGAACCAGCCGCTGGCCACCAGCCGGCTCAGAAAATCGAGCGTCGAGGTACTCACCAGCAGATCGGCCCGCGTTTGCGCGTGTAATAAAACACCCGCCTGCGCCAGAAATTCAATATCAACGATACCGCCTGCATCCTGCTTGATATCGAAAAGCATGGTCTCTTTGCTACCGAGATGATCACGCATTCTGTAACGCATTTGTGCAACGTCGCCGCATAAAGCCTCGGCTTCGCGCTTGACCGCCAAAACCGAAAGGCGAATTCTATCAAATTCCTGCCGTACGTGGTCATTTCCAGCGACAATACGTGCCCGAATTAGCGCCTGATGCTCCCATGTCCAGGCCTTTTCTCGCTGATATTGCTCAAAAGCATTCAAACTGCTCACCATCAGCCCCGATTTGCCTTCGGGTCGCAGACGAATATCGGTCTCGTAGAGCAGCCCGGAAGCCATGCGCGTAGCCAGAATATGCAGCACTTTCTGCGCGACCCGACTGAAAAAAGTGAAATTATCGATCACTTTTTCGCCCGCCGCATTACCCTGCGTCTGCTGCTTCTCGCCGGCACTGTTATGCAGGAAGACAATGTCCAGGTCAGAGCCATAACCCAGCTCATGCCCGCCCAGCTTGCCATAAGCAGCGATGGCGATACCGGGAAAAACCTCTTTGCCATCTATGATACAGGTGGGGAGACCATGCTTCTGGCCGATTTCATCCCAGGCCAGTTGCAACACTTTTACCAGGATGACTTCCGCAATATGGCTCAGTGTGCTGCCGACATCGGTCACGCTCAGAATATGGTTCACATCCAGCACCGCAGTTTTCATCACCTGGGTATTTTTGAACTGGCGCAGCCGGTCCATCACCTGCTCCAGATCACCCGCCGGCACGGACGACAACAAATATTCCAGCTCCTGCGCCAGCGCCTGATAATCTTTGCTCTGATAGAGCTCGCCAGCGTCGAGCAATTCATCCAGCAGCAGCGGGTGCGCCATCAACTGCTGCACAAACCACGCACTCGCCGCGCACAGCGAGAGCATCTGCGCACGCGCCTGCGGATATTCCAGCAGTAAATTGAGGTAGATCTGACGCCCGGCGACCGCAATCAGAATCTGCAAAACACGATCAAGCAATGTTGCCGGCTCGGGAAAAGCCGCGATCGCCTGGACTAATTTTGACAGTAATTTCAACAGACGCTGGGAGGCCTGCTCAGACAGATGCCGGATTCTGGCATCAGCGTGAAAAGCATCCAGCTTTACCAGCACCGCCTCGGCATCAGAAAAACCATGGTCCGTGAGCCAATGCTGTAGCTCAGCGCGGTCAGCCACATTGGACCAGTAAGACATCATAGCCCGCGCCTGAACTTCGTCAGCCGAACCCTCGTCCTCTTCGCGCGAAATAATAGTCTGGAAAACCTCATGTACATTATTTCGATGCGCTTCAATTTCAGGCAGCAGCGACGGCCAGTTGGTCGCCCCCATGGCCAGCGCCAGCCTCTGCCGGTCGGTATCATCCACCGGCAGATTATGCGCCTGCGCATCCCGGTTCATCTGGATTCGATTTTCCAGCCGCCGCAGAAAACGGTAGGCCTGCTGCAGCTGTTCGACTTCATGGCTATCCAGCAACTTCATGGCTTTCAGCAAATCCAGCACCTCCATAATGCCGCGCAGTTGCAGAGAAGTATCGTGACCACCACGCAACAACTGGAACGTCTGGCCGATAAATTCGACCTCACGAATACCGCCGCGCCCCAGTTTGACGTTATCCTCAATTCCCTTGCGGCGCACCTCTACCTCGATCATCGCCTTCATTTCACGAATCGATTCGAACGCGGAAAAATCCAGATAGCGCCGGTAGACGAATGGCCGCAGCATGGACTCAAGGTAATCAATATCCGCCTGATCACCCGCCAGCGCCCTGGCCTTGATCATGGCATAGCGCTCCCAGTCACGACCCTGCGACTGGTAATAGTGCTCGACCGCAGCAAAACCCATTACCAGCGGCCCGCTTTCCCCGTAAGGCCGTAAGCGCGTATCAACCCTGAAAACGAAACCATCTTTGGTGGTTTCATTGAGAAACTTGACCAGCTTTCTGGCCAGCCGGAGAAAAAACTCGTGATTGGATAAACGCCGACCGCCCTGCGTTTCACCTTCTTCCGGGTAAACAAAAATCAGATCGATATCGGAAGAGAAATTCAGCTCATGCCCGCCGAGCTTACCCATGCCCAGCACCAGCATCGATTGCGGCTCACCGTCCTCGCTCATCGGCACGCCCATGACCTCAACCGCCTGGTTGTGCAGATAATCCAGCGTCACCGAAACCATGGCCTCGGCAAAATCACTGAGCTCGGCCAGCACCTGCTCCAGCGAGGCCAGATCATCCAGGTCACGCCAGGCAATGCGCAACATTTCTTGCTGCCGTTGCAAGCGTAGTGCTTCCATCACTGCCTCGTCATTATCAGCCGCTTCGGCAATAGCCTGCTCGATACGGGTTTTGTAATCGGATAAAACCAGATCGGATTCCAGCCCCTGATCGAGCAA
>Ga0224496_10000719_pt1 | contig 22581 bp, 22 predicted proteins | sample SF_Jul11_sed_USG_2_FD_168127 | JGI IMG/M metagenome (GOLD analysis project Ga0224496, IMG submission 168127) | Sediment microbial communities from San Francisco Bay, California, United States - SF_Jul11_sed_USGS_8_1 | ecosystem: Environmental > Aquatic > Marine > Sediment | place: USA...
GAGATCAGTATCCACTAAGACATAGATAATAAAATAAGAGAAAAGTGAGGTTTGATTATCCTCTTCCCATTGCTGCGTATTTGCCAGATCTTCCTCTAATGAAGAATGCTCCTGCAATACCACCGAACACTGCACCTGCAATAATTGAGGCACCAACTACACCACCTGCATCAAGATATGGAGTTCCTGAACCAGAGGCGGGGTTTGCTTCAGCAGCTTCTATTCTTCTTCTTTGAATTTCAAGTGCTTCCTCTAAAGTGTATGATCCGGTTTGTCCTTCACTACCAACGTTACCCATGTATTGTGCAAATGCTATTGCATCTTCTGCATAGAGTCCTATAGTGAAGACAGCAACTAAGGATGCTGCTAATAGTATTTTTGTATTCATACCGTTTACCTGCTCGTTTTGAAGCCAGAGACTTATTTAACTTTTATTCTAATCCCCAAATTTCGATATAATGTACGAGATCAGTATAAGTAACGTTTAATTCTGTACTTTAATCAGCCAAATCATGGGACGAATGCACACACATAGACATGGAAAGTCACATTCTATCAGACCATCTACATTACGCGCACCTTCATGGATTACACAAAGTCCTAAAGAAATTGAAGAATTAGTTATAAAGTACTCTAAAGATGGTTTAACCCCAAGTCAAATTGGCATTAAATTAAGGGATCAGCACTCAATTCCCCTAATCAAGCCAATTACCAAGAAGAGTATGGGTGAGATTCTTGAAGAAAATGACTTGAAACCAGAAATGCCAGAAGATCTTGAAAATATGGTTAAAAAAGCAGTAGGCCTTCAAAAGCACCTAAAAGAAAACAAAGGAGACAATAGAAATGTAAGATCTTTGGAGTTGATAGAAGCCAAAGTTCACAGATTATCTGTCTACTACAAAAGAATTGAAAGGATTCCTAAAACCTGGAAATATAAATCCGTGGTTGCTCAGTTAGAGTAATGGTAAAATCATTAGATGAGTCGCTTTCATATTTCAAAGATAAAATTTCAGATTGTATTAGATCAAAAAAATCAATTTTTGTAACAACCCATATTGATTGTGATGGACTCACGTCAGGAAGTATCATCACAAAAGCTCTAATCAGAGCAGGTGCAAATTGTACTATTAGAACATCAAAAGAATTTAGTAAAAATGTAGCAGATTCTTTCAAAACAGATTCTAGAGACTTTCATGTTGTTACAGATCTAGGAGGAGGTTTTGCAAGTGAACTGGATTCTACCCTAGGAGACAATTGGATTGTATTAGATCATCATCAAATTCCGGATAAAGAGATAGATAATCAAAATGTCATAAATGCCTGGAAATATGGAATTGATGGAGGAATTGAGATTTGTGCAGGAGGTATGGCATATCTTGCCTCGATGGCACTTGATGAAAAAAATTCAGACTTGTCTGCCATTGCTATTGTTTCGGCATTAGGAGATAGACAAGATCAAGGAGAAAGAAAATCATTTACTGGAAAAAATTTCGAAATTGCAAATACCGCAAAAGAACAAGGTTTGGTAGATATCGATTTAGATTTGTTATTAGTCGGAAGAGAAACTAGACCTCTATCAGATGCACTTGCCTTTACATCACAGCCATTTATAGAAGGTTTGACCTGGAATAGAGATGCGTGTCTTTCTCTTCTAAATTCATCAGGAATTAAGCTAAAAGAAGATGGAAGATGGAGAGTTCCAGCAGAGTTAAATGAAGAAGAGAAAAGACAGGTAATTGAATCAATTACTAAATTCACATCAGGTAAAAATGCTACGGAGATAATGTCAGAACTTATTGGATATACCTATACATTTCCAAGAGAAGATAACAGAAGCTTTCTACGTGATGGAAGAGAGTTTTCAACCATGTTAAATTCTTGTGGAAGAATTAATCGTTCAGGGGTTGGAATGGCAATATGCATGGGAGATAGAAATAAGATACTAAGAGAAGGGGAAACCATACTAACCGAATATAGAAAAATGATCAGAGAATACATGAGCATATTATCAAATGAAAGATGGCGAATTTCAGAAAGTAAAACTTGCATCATGGTAAATGGAGAAGACATAGTACCAGAAACAATGACTGGAACTATATCATCATTAATTGCCGGGTCTCCGAAAAATTCAGGAAAAATCGTGATTTTGAGAACAAAAGGAGAAGAAAATACAATAAAATTTTCTTCAAGAAAATCTTTTAGATGTAATTTAGATATAAATCTCAGTGAAATAATGAGAGTAGGAGCTGAGAAATTTGACGGTATTGGCGGCGGACACAATGCAGCAGCAGGAGCAAAAATAACTAAAGACAAATTGGATGAATTTCTCAATTATTTGGAAGTAAATGTCGTTAACGTGTCAAGTACAAATAGTTCTCAATAACATATCAAAAGAAAAAGCAGAAACCGTCAAAAAAGCACTAGAGCCTGACAATGTAAATTTTCCAGAAGGATTGAGTCTTCATGTTGAAAATATTGATAACAAACTAGTTTTTAATTTTGAAAGTAAGAAGAACATGAAACATCTTATTGGAACAATTGATGAAGTATTAGAACATATCCAAGTGGCCTTAAAGGTGATTGAACAATGTTAGATCCAAAATTGATCAAAGAAAGTCCTCAGATTATTCAGGATATGCTCAAAGCAAGATCAGTAGAATTTGATTTAGCAGGATTAATAGAGTCTGATCAAAAAAGACGTGAGTTTATCACTAGAACAGATGAGTTAAGAAAAAAGAAAAATCAAGTAGCACTAGAGATTTCACAGAAAAAGAAGATAGGAGAAGACATATCATCAATTTTAGAAGAGATGAAAAATACATCATCTAAACTGTCAGAATTAGAATTAGAACAAGAAAACATTGAAAAATCATATTTGAAATTAGCACTAACAATTCCAAATCTTGTTCACAAATCGGTTCCCATAGGAGTAGATGAAAATTCTAACATCGAAATTAGAAAATGGGGAGATTTACCAAATTTTGGTTTTAAAATAAATGATCATATCGATATTTCTAAGAATTTAGGTTTAGTAGATCTCGAAAGAGCAGCAAAGGTAGCAGGTTCCAGATTTTACTATCTAAAAAATGACCTTGTAAAACTAAATCAATCATTGATTCATTACGGATTAGATTTTCTTGCAAAAAAAGAATATTCCCTAATTCAACCACCCTATATGATTAATCGAGAATCAATGGAAGGAGCAATAATAGCAGACGATTTTAAAGAAGTCATTTACAAAGTTGAAGAAGAGGATCTCTACATGATTGGTACATCTGAGCATGCAATGGCTGCAATGCACTCCAAAGAAATCATTGAGGGAAAAGATTTACCTTTAAGATATGCAGGAGTTAGTCCATGTTTTAGAAAAGAAGCAGGAGCACATGGAAGAGATCAGAAAGGAATTTTCAGAGTACATCAATTTGATAAAATTGAACAATTTGTATTTTCTAGGCCAGAAGATTCATGGAATGAGCATGAAAAAATGATATCTGTTGCTGAAGAATTTTATCAAAGTTTGGGAATTCCATACAGAGTAATGCTACTGTCAACTGGAGATATGGGAAAAGTATCAGCAAAAACATACGATATTGAAGCATGGATGCCAGGACAAAATGCCTACAGAGAGATTGTATCTTGCTCAAATTGTTTGGATTATCAAGCGAGAAGACTGAAGATAAGATTCAGAGATAAAACAAACGAAGATACTCAATACATGCATACACTTAACAGTACTCTAATTGCTACAACTAGAATTTTAGTAGCATTGATGGAGAATGGTCAGACAAAAGATGGACACATCAAAATTCCTAATGTTTTACATAGTTACATGGGAAATCAAAAAGAGATCTATTGACATACCCTTATATTTTGGGTTCAAAGGTCGATAATAATTGGCGCGTAGAAAAGGTCGAGTAAAGGACAAGTGGAGAGAAAAACGCTGGATTACAGTTAATGCTCCAGATTCATTTAACAATGTACCAATTGCTTATGTTCCAATAACAGATGATGAAAACGCATCTGGTAGGGTTTTAGAAGTCACACTTTACGACATTCTAAAAGGGGATCCTTCACAACATCAATACAAAATCTATTTCCAAATTGACAAAGTGGATGAGGACAAGGCAACAACAATCTTCAAGAGATTTGAATATTCAAAAGAATTTCTACGTAGTTTAGTAAGACGTGGTTCATCAAAAATTAATTTCATTATAGACATTAAAACTAAAGATGGATACATCTTTAGAATCAAAGTAATTGCTTTAACACACAGACAACTAAACACATCTAGAAAACATGCTCTTAGATTAATTGCAAGAGACATAATCAATAAAACCGTGCCAGAGATGACAATTGATCAATTTGTTCAAGCAACGTGTTACAGTAAAATTAATTCGGACATCATGGCAGCATTCAAGAAAGTCATCAGAGTGAGACATGTTGGTCTTGAGAAAGTAAAACTCATTAGAACTGCAGATAAAGAAACAGTGTTACTTGAAGCATAAATCACATTGATTATTCTTTTACAATAATGATTGATAAGATTGAAGTAACAATTGATGTTATTGTTCATGCAACAGAAAATATTTCGAGAATATTTCAATCATTTGAAGATTTACTAGGACTAAAAAAAGAAGACTTCACAGTTAATGAGACTACAGGGTATTTTGAAAATCCAATTACTATGTTAAATATAAAAATAGTAAAAAAACAGGCAGAAAATTTTATGAAGAACCTTTTAGAATTGCTCTCCAAACAACAAATTAGGGAATTAATTGATGAGATTGAAGAGAGAACAGTAGATTCCAGATTCCATATGAGGTTGGATAAACAGGAATTAATCAATGGAAATCTCATTATTAGAGAAAAGGATACGATAAAAATAAAAATTCATACACCGATTTATAACAAAAAAGATACTGTCAAAATATTTACAGAAATTTTTCAAATTGCCAACTAGATTAAATAGGAATGAGAAGGCAATTTAATTTGGGAATGAGGAAATAACAGCCGCTCCAGTCTGAGCTAAACCTATGAAGACGCCGCGACGAACCGACCCCATTTTAATCGATTAACGATTAGACATATTAGATCGATGCAAATCATCATGGTATTATTTTAAATACGGAAAGACGAACCGGATTGTCGTGGTAGATTATGATGTTATAGTTGCAGGAGGAGGTCTTGCAGGCACAATTACAGCACAAGCAATTTCTCACTATTCAAACCAAAATGTAAAAATTTTGGTAGTTGATAGAAATACGGAATTTTTTCCAGGTAGAAAATCATTAGCTGGATGGGTATGTGGTGACGCATGCTCTAAAGAAGCAGTAGATTACATGTCAGATAGAATTAAAGTCAAATGGACAAGACCTGAAATTGAACATGATGTAAAAGGAGTTATGGCATTTTCACCAGACAAGGAAACTGCAATACCATTTGATGGTGCAGGATATATGTTGAATCGTCAAAAGCTTCCTGAAATTCAAAATGAAAGATGTAGAAAGATGGGAATCGAGTTTGAATATGAAATTAATCTTACTGGTCTAGTTTATGAAGGCCAACAAGTGGTTGGAGTTCAAGGAATTGATAATAAAACAAAACAATCTTTTAAGAAAACATCGAAAATTGTCATTGATGCAACCGGTGTTACATCTATGCTTAGAAATGGGCTTCAAAATTCTACAAAAGTAGAAAAGAGAATTGATAGACGGGATTTGGAATCAACAGGTAGATACATCATGTATTTTGAGCCAGGACAAAAAGACCTTTCTGAATTTGATCCTAATTATTGTATTATTCATTTAGATCAAGACATTGCACCGGGAGGATATGGATGGGTATTTCCTAAAGCAGAAAACAAAGTCAATATCGGTTTAGGAGTAGAAAAATCACTGTTAGATCTAAGAAACAAGAGATTAGGAAAAAAGGATAATGTTGAGTCATTAATGAAAGAATATCTTGCAAGAAATGTATCTATTAAAAATCCAAAGTTGTCTGAAGATCCTCAAGATATTAACAATAATTCAGGAGTTTTTCAAGTATCAGTTAGAAGACAAAATGATTGTATGGTTTCAGGAGGATACATGATGGTAGGTGATTCTGCATGGATGCCAAAACCAATTGATGCAGGAGGAATAGGACCAGCATTAATTGCTGGAACAATTCTAGGAAATAATGTATCTCAAGCATTACAAGCAAATGATGTTTCCGAAGCTAGTCTTTGGCAATACAATCTTGATTACATCAAAGAATATGGATATAAAACTGCAGGGCTTGAACTCTTTAGAAGACTAGTGCAACAAATGACTAATGAACAAATTAGTTATGGAATGAAACACTTTTTAGGAAATCTTGATGTCGAAGCAATCAGTAAAGGAGAACATCCAGACTTTACAGGATTAGGAAAAATTGGAATGATCATCAGAGGTGCAATGAACAAGACAGTTGCAGATGGATTAAGATATACATCAAAACAAAACCAATGGTTAGTAGAACATTATCATAATTACCCAAAAGACCCTACAGGTTTTGATGAATGGAATAAAACATTACATCAAAGGCTTGATGAATCTTTTGCAAAAATAGAGGTATTTGGAAAATAGATCTAATATTAAATATTGTTAAATCAATGAAAACTTACTTTGGAAGAAGTTCAATATCTAGATTGGAATAATTCTACTCAGATTCTAAATAAGGCATATGAAGCTGGTCTCTTTGTTTTAATAATAGGACCCAAAGGTACTGGAAAAACATCACTTGTTAGAGATTTTGCAAAAAGCAATAATGTAAATTTACAATCAATGAATTTTAGTCTCAGAACAAGAGAGAGTCATCTCGTAGGTTCAAAAACACTAACTGATGGAACTGTGACTTTTGATGAAGGAATTTTGATAAAATCAATGAGAGAAGGAAATATGTTATATTTGGATGAGATTAATGCAGCCGAGGCAGATGTCTTACTTAGACTAGACGAAGCATTAGATGATAGACGACAAATTGTGCTAAAGGAATCAACCGGAGAATTAATCAAAGCCAAAGAAAATTGGTTTGTGATTGCAACAATCAATCCATTAACTCATAGTGGAACAAAAGAATTACCACCCCAAATACTAAGTAGATTTCCAGTAAGAATCAGATTAGAATACCCTCCAGAAGATATAGAATTAGAGATTGTAAAAAAATATGTTTCCGGAGAACATGAATCAGAAATCATCCAGGCAATAAAATTAACAAATACATTAAGACAAGCAGCAGCTGTTGAAGAATTATTCTACTCGCCGAGCTTGAGAGAGACCATTGCTTTTGGAAAATTGTTAGATAAAGGCATGTCTGCAAAAGAAGCAGCAAAATTTGTTTTTGGTAATGTGTACACACAATGGGGGAATATAGAATATCAAAAGGTAAGTGACATCATTACGTCAATGTTTGGTAACTAAATGCAAGCAATTCAACTTCAAATAGAATCAATTATAGAAATTGCTACCTTTCTTGTAAGAAGATGGTCTGAAAAAGAGAATATGATCGTTGAAATTTCAGATAAAGTTGAAACAAGAACAAGACTAAATGAAAATAAAGTAATCTTAACACCCTTGGAAAAAATGATTGGGAATGATTTTCAGAAATATCGCCAATTTAGAACATCAATATGGTATGAAGCAATGAGGGTAAAGTTTTGTAAAAAAATTCTTAGTAATGATCATGCATTTGGATTTATCCTCAACACATTAGAAACGCAAAGAGTAGAAAGATTGGGAAGAGGGATTTGGAAAGGGATGGACGATGAAATTATGTTTAATTATACGTACATGCTTGTTGCAAGACCACAACTACACACAGTTTATGGAAAAGCAAGGATTGTAGAAGCATTTTATCAATATTTCATGTTTGGGGCAATTAAAGGAGAAATTCAATCAAGTCAATTTGAACAAATAAAGAAAGCATCAACATTTGCAAAAAAAATAGTCAATAAAGCAATAGATGAAAATTATGATACCGAATGGATGGAGAAAAACATAAGTCAAATAATCAAAATTCTAGATATTGATTCACTTTTAACAATACCAATATCTCTACCTTTTATGAAAGCAGGGATGGCATTGTCTGAAGAGGAATTACTAAGAGTTCTAAAGATAGTTTCAAAAAATAAAGAAGGGGATTTTGGTTCAATAGATCCTACATCCATTATTAGAGGAGACAATGTGTATGATGAGTACAAAGTATTACTAGACGAAAATAAAAAAACAGAAAACAAAGGATTGAATCCTGAAGCAATTGGAATTCAAACACCTTCTACAAAAAATGTTAATGAAGCAATAATCTATGATATGAGTTTGATTAATGGATTAAAAATGAAATTCAAAGAATGGAAAACAGGTTGGAAAGAGCAACATCAAAGAATCGGAGATGAATTTGATGAAGAAAATTATATCGAAGGTAACGAATCATTCTTTACAGATGTAAAAAAATCGATCAAAACTAAAATTGTAATCTTGCTAGATCATTCATCAAGTATTGCCTCAGATGCTATAGAATACAAAAAAGCTACACTTGCACTTTGTGAAGTTTTATCATATCTTAAAGTGAAATTTGCAGTGTTTGCATTTAGTACAGAAAATAGAGCAGTTGTATGTTGGTCTGTAAAACCAGACAATGTAAAATGGAATAGCATTACTGCAAAAAGATTGGCCCATATTGTTGCAAACGGTTCAACACCATTAGCAGAAGTTTACGATAAAATGTTTCCAATTTTACAATCAAAGAGACCAGATATTTTTTTGACACTAACAGATGGAGAACCATCGGATCCTAATGCCGTTAGGATTATGATTAAGTCATTGAAGGGATTAGGCATCAATATGGTATCATTAGGTCTAGGTCCTAATACCATAAGGGCCACTATCATTGCAAATAATCTAAAACATTTGGGTTATGAAAAAACTATGGCCGTAAGTAGATTAAAAGACATTCCAAGTAAGGTAATTAGTATTTTAGATGTGTAAATAAAAAATCAAAAATTTGATTCACACCATTTTTCCTATGAGATATTTTATATGAGATTACAAATGAGACAAATCTAGAGAGACAAAATTGGACAAAAATCAAAACAATAACGTAGACAATACATTATTAGAAAAATTTGAACAAGAAATATGGTGCAAAATACCTCATCTTGAAGAAACAAAAGTGGTAAACCCAACACCGTTAGTTGATCTTACAGAAGACCTGAAAGAATGTGCCAATAGCATCTACAAATTAGATCTGGATGTTAATGATTTGAAGGTTTACGGGAAGTTTGATTCTACATTACTTAGTGGTTCAATCAAAGTCAGAGCAGCTGCTCACATCATTCATGATGCAATTATTTCTGGGAAACTAAAAGGAAATCAAACAGTTATTGAAGCTACTTCAGGAAACTTTGGAATAGCACTTGGGCAGTTATCAAAGATCGGAGTAAATGTAGTTGCGCTTGTATCAAGAAAATTACAGGAAGGAGTCTTTAAAGAATTAAGAAATGAGAACATTCAGATCTTGGATTTAGATATGGATATTTGTCCAGCGCCAGGAATGGAAAATAAAGCGGATGAGTTAGCTGCAAAAGCAACTGCAGGGAATATTCGATCACAACTATCACAACTTGGGTTTAATCCAGAAGTTTTTGATATTAATATTCAAGAAATAGAGACATTATTAGCAAAACAAGATATCATAAATTTAGCAAAACTTCTTGCAAGAATTTATGATTTATTCTGTCCAAAACAATACGACAACCAATTGAATGTGGATATTCATAGAACTGTAACTGCCGCAGAGATTGACCAACAGTTACATGAAAATGAAGACTCACTTGAGGATTATCAGATAGTTTGTTCTTTTGGAACCGGTGGAACATCTGGAGGTTTGAGTCAATACATGGTTGAAAAATATGATAAAAAATCAATTCATGTTGTTTTCCCAAGCCCAGGTCAAGATGTTGCAGGAATTAGAACAAAATCCAAAGCTGAAGGATTAACATTATACAAACCTGAAACATATGTTGCAGAACATGAAATAGATTATGAAAAAGCAAAGTTCCTTTTGAAGTTTTTTGTGGACAAAGGTCACGACATAGGAGAAAGTACAGCTCTTGCACTATACTCTACAATGCAGATGGCAAGTTTAGGAGTTTATAATAAATTTGTAATAATTGTAGCTGATGGAATTGGGAAATACAAAAAGAATTTTGAACAAATATCAAAAAATCAAATTCCGATGACAATTTCCTTAGATGATGCATCATCAATAGCAGAAGATTATGACAGAATAATTTGGGTTCATACTCAATACACACCTAAAGAAGAAGGAATTGAAATGCTTGCAAAATCACTAGGTATTGATAAATCAAAAATTTCTATCCCTAAAGCTACAACCATCAATGAGTTTTTATCTACACAACAAATTCCAGACGAACTAAATAAAGAATTAAAGGGTTCCAAAGGCAAATCGTTGCTAGTATGTATGGCTGGAAATACTTCACTTATGACTGCCCAACTACTAGCTAGTAAAGGAATAGTTACTCAAAGTTTGAATGGAGGCATAACAAATTTGCCTGAGGGGCGAGGTAAAAATCCAGGACAATTCATTAAAGCAGCTACAGAATAAGATCTTGAAATGTCTTTCAGTGTCTCAGCCATTTGCTGATTTAATAATTTCTGGAAAAAAAACGATTGAATTACGAAAATGGAATACTAATTTTCGGGGGGAATTTTTAATTCATGCGCCAATAAAAATTAGAGTTGAAGATTGTAAGAGACTAAAGATGAATAAGAAATTTGTCACTGGTGCAATTGTAGGAAAAGCGGAAATTTATGATGTAAAAAAATATAGTTCAATTAAAGAAGTAAAAATGGATCAAAAATTACATTTTGCATCAAAAAATTTCCATGACAAAACTTTTGGATTTATATTAAAAAATGCAAAATCATTGAGAATTCCAATTCAATGGAAAGGTCAACTAGGATTTTTTGATGTGGATTTACCAAAAACAAAAATCAAAAACACAGAGATAGTATTAGACATAATTGATGAGGAAAATCGTTATCAATGGATAGGACATCATTAAGACTAGTAAAGGTTCAAAAAAAATATGACTAGTATATATAATGGACTATTTAAAGTCCCTCGTTATGCCTCAAACAAAGCCCATGGTTAGTGTTGAAAATGTTGTTGCTTCAGCATCAGTAGACCAAAAAATTGATCTTAATGACATTACTGAAAAATTTCCCGATACAGAATACCATCCAGAGCAATTTCCAGGACTAGTTTTTAGATTAAAAAGCCCTAGAACTGCAACATTAATTTTCAGAACAGGAAAGATGGTTTGTACAGGTGCAAAATCTGAAGAGATGGCAATTAAAGCTGTAAACACAGTCGTTCAAAAATTAAGAAAGGGAAAAATCAAGATAAAAAAAGATGCAGTCATAACAGTTCAAAACATAGTTGCTGCAATTAATCTTGGTGGAAAAATTCACTTAGAAAAAGCTGCAAGAACATTACCAAGAAGCATGTATGAACCAGAGCAATTTCCAGGACTTATTCACAGAATGTTAGATCCGAAAACGGTGATTTTATTATTTGCTTCTGGAAAATTGGTGTGCACTGGTGCAAAAAAAGAATCTGACGTCTATCGTTCGGTTCATAATTTACACGCATTATTAGAAGAAAAGAATCTAATGATTTATGATCAATGATTAGTTCATAATTCATATATTTTAAAAAAGTGGAAATTGACTGAAGATAAACTTGAGAAACAGAAAATGAAGTTAACTCCTGAAATTGGATTTAACTTAGTTGGGATTGATTATTTTGCAGAACCGGATAACCAATTGTATCTCGTAGAGCATTTTGAAATGTATCAAGATGCACTAAATGCTAAAAAAGATAGAAAAAATCCAGACGAGTATTTTGTTTTGTATAAAGGAACCGGGAAAGAATTTTTCTGTAGATAAATCATAAACTGTACTAAATTTTACAAACTCTCTTATCATTTGGTTTAAAACTTACAAATTCATGGTAAATGAAACTAGTGATTTGATTGATACATTATATAAAAAAGATAAATTAATTCAATCTGAAAATACCCCTCAACCAATTATTCGTAAAAGTCCAAAGGCAAAATATCAGATTTTTGACGAGTCGGAATTTACTCGTGGAAGAGAGGTGTTGGGAGATCTTATTGTTCATGGGATGATAGCATCAGGCGGAACAGACATTGACTGGCTAATTGAGCATAAAGGTAGTTTTATCATATTAGAATTCAAGGGATTTCATAATGATAAGATCAATATTTCTAAAGGCCAAATGATAGCCTACGAAAAATTGCATGAAAAATTAAATCAATCTACAAAATGTTATCTTTATATTGTGGGATGCGACGATATTGATTTTTCAAATCCAGATTCAGCAGTATGGATTTTTGAAATGGGTCAATGGAAATCAAGTGTGATTCCTAAAAACACTAGGGACATTTACAGTGAAGAAACAAGTACAAAAAATAAATTCATTGTTTATAGAGAATACATGGATGAAATTAGTATAGAAAAATTAAGAGATCTAGTTGACTCACATTGGAAAGAGTTTGAAAAAGTTACGCTTTAAATGAAAATGTGATAGATTTTGTTTCTTCACCATTGTCTACTTTGATGGTATAAGTGCCAGAACTTTCCCATCCTTTTCCACCGGCAATTAATAATGTAGAATACTCTCCATTGCTTTTTAGTGATACTTGCTCTGCCCATACAAGTTCATTTTTTGGATTTTCGATTGATAAATTTACAGTTCCAGAAGTATTAGACGTGCCACTTATTGAGATTAAATCTTTTTTGTTATAAGAAGACAAATCAGATTGTATTGATAATGTAACTGGAATCAAATTTTTCGGAGTGTCTACCTTTGGCGTTACGTCAGAAGGTCCACTAAAAGATACGGCAACTGCCACAATTATTATCAAAGTGACACCTGCAATTCCCATAATTGTTTTTTGGTTTTTTGAGTTAGAAGTTCGCTGCCGAATTGTTTGTTTTTTTTGAAAAGATGGAGTTTCAGGAATTACAACATCAGGGATTATTGGTTTTTTTTCTATTGGTTGAGTATGAATAACTTCGGGTCTTTTTCCCAGATATTTTTCTGCAAGTTTTTGAACATAGTTTCTTTCATAGTTACTAATTACTTCGTTATTTTCGCAAGCTCGACAGATTTGCTTTAAAATCCTGTCATCTCCAAAATCTTTATCTAAGAGTGCCTTGACATCATCAAGCAAAGAATCATTCATACGTATTTTTCCCCTTATTGATTATTTATGAATACCTTGTTTAAGATTTCGATTAATTTCTTCATGAAAAAATAGAGGTTTCAAAGTAAGATGTATTTGTAGAATTTATTGTGAGTAGATTTTTTGGGCTTGTATGATGACTGTTCTAATGTAATCCCTGGCAGTAGAATCAGATATACCCATCTGTTTAGCCCTCAAATAAAGATCATTTTCTTTAGGATTGATCAAATAGTATTTTAAAAGATAATTGAGTCTATGAGATCTTCTTTCATCACTTTTCATAACATTATTTTATTCTAGTATTAAAAAGCTCAGTGGATAATGAAATAACCAATGATTTTACTGTATCACAAAATATGAATAAAAGCATATGATCTTTTTTAAACAATAGTAAAAAAACAAATGAAACGAATTGATACAACTATTCAAGCAACAAAGATCGCAGCCGTGACTGAAGCACTTAATGATATTGTAGGAGGATTTACAATTCTGGAAGGAAAAGGTAGAGGTTCTGGAATACGACAACAAGTCAGATCAGGCAGAGGAACAGGTTCAATTACTAAAGAATACAACTCAGTAGCAACTGTCAGTACAATTGTTGAAGATTCAGAAAAGATTTCACACACAATTGCTGATGCAGCTTTTACAGGAAAAGGAGGGATAAAATTATTGCTGTAACAAGTATTGAAAGCATATTGAACATAGCGTCCAAAAAGAGTTGTACAGAAGCCCCCTCTATTCATTTTCTTTTACAAATTTTAAATTATTTAACATGTAATGAACTACTGAGAGGGCAACTACTCCTCTCAGTGTGGTATCCCTTTGGGGGACATGGTTTTTGAAGGGATATGTTGTATTGCAATCTAAGTATAAAAGCAAAAGAGGTTAAGATCTATTGTTGTCCTTCAATTCCCATCAAGGTCAGAGTAGAACGGATCTTTGGGATTTTTCTAATTTTCCAAGTAATTGTTTCACGTAATGCTTCAACTTGACCAGATTCAACTTTGACAAGTATATCATATGCACCAAATGTGCCATGCACTTCAACTACACCTTCAATGGACTTTAGTTCTGAGATCACTGCTTCTTCAGAACCAAGTTCACAGTTTATGAGAACATACGCTGTTGCCAATTAGGATTCATCTCCAATTTTCATACATAAAAAGCCATCATGAAATATATAAGAATAGTCCACATTACTTAAAAATTCGAGATTAATTTTGATTGAATCATGAACAAATGTAAAGTAAAATTAAATGATTGTATAAATTTCTAATATGTAGAATACGAGGCATTCATGATTTTTTCTAATTCGTCAATATTTTTTGTGAGGGTGATTTTGGAACGCAATTTGGAACCTTCTTTCATTCCTTTTGTAAATCTTATTGCTTGATTCTTAATATTAGCAAACTTAATTTTGTACCTAACAGTTAGATGCAAATAATCAAAAAAGGAGTCCAGCCTATCTTTGAAAGAATATTCATGATAAGAGTTGGTTTTAAGATAGTCATTGATTTGATCAAATAAAAATGGGTTTCCCATTGCACCACGACCAATCATTACATAATCACAACCAGTCTCATCGATCATTTTTTTAGCATCTTCAGGAGTAATAATATCACCATTTCCAACAATTGGAATGCTAGAAATTTCTTTAAGTTCTTTGATCATTTTCCAGTTTGCATTTCCAGAATATCCTTGACTTACAGTCCTAGGATGCAGAGTAATCATTTGAATTCCTTCATCTTCAGCAATTTCAGCAATATCTCTAAATAGAAATTGGCTTGCATTTGTTACCCCAGAACGGATCTTTAATGTTACAGGTTTTTTTACAGCATTAACAAGAGTATTAAAAATTTGCTGAGTTAGATTAATTTCTTGTAAAAGAGCACCTCCTGCCATTTGTTGAGTAATATGTGGTGCAGGACAACCCATGTTATAATCAATTATATCAAAATAAGGTTCGACAATCTTTGCAGCTTTTTCTAATGCGACAAGATCAGATCCAAATAACTGAATAGATAAAGGACGTTCTTCTTCGGAATATTCTATAAACTCTTGAATTGTTTTCATATCTTCTTTGAGTTGTTTTTCTTTGGCAATGATAGAATGAATATTTGTAAATTCAGTAACTACCAATCCAGCTCCCATTTGCTTGCATTGTAATCTAAGTGCAGGATCGCTTACTCCTGCCATAGGAGCTAAAAACGCCCTACCAGAGAATTTTGGAAGCATGTGATAGATTCACAACATCAATATATTTACTATATCAAAATTTTTGTATTAAATTACTGGTAAGTGTTATTTTCTGCCTCAATATTCTTACAAATGATTTGATTTATTGATAAGACGAAATGAATGTAAAATGACAAAACTTTGCAGTTCATGTTTATTGTTCTATAGAATTAGAGAATATCCAGAGTAGTTTCATTGATCAAAAATCAAACAAACGAAAAAAGAATAGAATTAACTTGTTTCACTGTCCCACCTAAGATTATGAATATTGATTTTTTATCCCTTTTCAATCTCAAGTCAATGTTTCTTGTTATCAACATTCTTGATTCAGTTTACTTTTCTTCAAAGAATTCTTCTGTTTCTTTTCTAGTCTTGGTGCCCAGATTTATGGGTATTTTTTCAATCCAGGGAACATATTCCCATTTCCACAGGTCGTGATTATTGTCATGGGGTGCAAGAGCATGGTTTGACGTATTTACAAAAATTACCGGATGATTCTTGTCTTGAAAGTAATACTTCACAGGAATTGTCCTTTGGTTATGAATAGTGTCCTCAAAGAGATTGCTTTGCCCACTGTAAATGTCCTCAAAGAAAAATTGGTTATCTTTAAACCAAAATGTCTCAATGTCTACTATTCTTTTGTATCTTAGCAATCTGATATATCTATAGATACCATCTAAAATTCCATGTTTTCTTAACATCTCATCCTGAAAGACTAGAGTTATCTGAAAAGAACCATCGCTTTCCTTGTGTACATGAATTTCTCTGAGAAAGTTTTTCCATGCATCAATTCTTGGCTGATAAATTACTGGTGCCAATAAATCATATCGTTCACCATAATTTGACTCTATTATTTTTGAACCTGGTTCACTATTTCTTTTCTGAAGTATTGTATTATAAAGATCATCTAATTCATTTTCATAATCAGACCAAATCCGTACATCTTTCAGGTCTCTGTGGGCTTTGTCGTTACTTTGTTCAACCTCAAAAGTGAGCACAGTCTGTTTACCATCTGTATCTTTTTGCACATTTAATGCGACAAATCCCATCATAAGATTAATCTCAAAATCTGATTGCATAAACTTGGAATATCCTGAATTTTTTCTCCTAACAACAATTCTTGCTTTATTGTCAACCATGCCAATTACTTTGACATCACAATTGTTATAGTTCCAAACTTTTTCTTTATTTCTCCAAGCAAGATAGTATCTTTTTGACTCCTTTACTTCATCGTATATTTCCTGTCTATATGAAAAATAGAACATAAATTCTTAATAATATTGCGAGACTAAAACATTTGTGGCAGAATATATTGTAAAAGGAAAAATTCAAGATTATGATAAATCAAAATTATATGTTGAGATTTTAGATAACGATCAGCACTGGTTTGATGATCGAATAGATGATCTTTTAGGCTCATCTTGGACTGATGAATATGGAAAATTTGAGATTCAATTTGATGATTCACTTTACAAGGATAATTGGTTTGAAGGCAAGCCAGAATTGTTTTTAATTATAAGAGATAAATCTGGAAAAATACTTTATAAAACAAACACGAAAAGCCCATCGAATCCAGACGATACTGAAAATCTTACCTTTGAGATAGTTATTCCAAAAGAGAGATTTATTGTTGATAGTCCATATGATAGGGTAAATGCCACAAGGATGTCTGCATTTGCTAGAATTGGAGACACAATAGACCTAACAGATAATGTTGGAAATTCTTCCAGATTATTAATGCAGTCATTAAATGCATGGATTCTTTATACAAATGAGACAAAATGGGATATTATTGGATATGATGGACCGCAGGTAAAGCGCTATCCATGGCGAGAAGATCATACTCACAAATTAAAATGGAATAACGGATGATGGCAAACAATGTTTTTGGAATGGAGGAATTTGAAAAACGTGCAGAATCATACAAAGTAGTTCAAAATGACATAGTACAAAATGTTGATGTTTGTGTGATAGGTTCTGGTGCAGCTGGTGCAATAATTGCCCAAAAACTTGCTGCTGCAGGCAAATCTGTAGTTCTTTTGGAAAAAGGAGGATACTATGATGGTGAATCTATGAACCAGAGAGAAAATGACATGATTTCATTATTGTGGAAAAATAGTGGGGCTAACTTTACATCTAATCTTAAAATTGCAATTGCACAAGGCTCCTGTCTTGGTGGTTCAACTGTGATTAATGACGCTGTGTGTTTTAGAATTCCAGATATTGTAATCCGACAATGGAATGACTTGGGTGTAAATATTTCAAAGCAAGAATGGGATTATGCAAATGAGGAGGTATCCAATAGAATTAATGTTACCAAAGTCACAGAAGAAGAATTAAATGAAAATGCAAAAAAACTTCGAAAAGCATGTTCAATAACACAAATCAATGATAACCCAATTACCAAACACGATGTAAATGACAGAAACTGTGGTCCATCTTGGACTGATTCCTCTCTTCAATCGTGTGTACAATGTGGTTTTTGTCATTTGGGATGTCACTATGATACCAAGCAGAGTGTGTTAGTTACATACATCCATGACGCCTTACAGAGCAACCATGATTTTACTGCATATTGTAACTGTGATGTAAAAAAAATCATTCATTCAGAAGGTGTGGCAGTTGGCGTTGAAGGTTCTTTTGTTGACGGTACTGGAAATGAGAAACACCGTATAAGGGTCAATGCCAAAGTGGTTGTAGTTAGCGCAGGTGCAATTGCATCTTCAAATCTCTTACAAAGATCTGGTGTTGCAAATAACAATATAGGTAAAGGTCTTGCATTGCATCCCGCACCTTTTGTTATGGGTCACTTTCAAGAAAAGATTTATGGAAATAAAGGGATTCCAATGTCTTATACTTGTCATGAGTTTGGAGTTACAAACGGTGTAAAGAAAGGCGGATTTTTGATTGAAAGTATATTCTTACCAATATTTCAAATGGCACTTGCCATACCAAACTTTGGATTTGATCATGCAAGATTAATGGCAGAATACAACAACTATGCACTTGCAGGAATTATGATTAGAGATGATTCTGTTGGTAAGATTATCAAAACATTTGGAGACAACCCAAAAGTTCTGTATGAATTAACAGATGATACCATTGATGATATGGCACGTGGTATGGCAATTCTTGCACAAATGTGGTTTGAAGTAGGTGCAGATTATGTGGTTAGTTCACACAGTGATGTTCCTGAAATTAGAAGTAAGCAAGAAATCCCAAGACTTAAGAAAGCAATACATGACAACCCTGATGGTCTTAGAGTGGGCTCTGCACATCCACAGGGAGGAAATAAAATTGGAGATGATCCAGAAAAAGCAGTGGTGAATTCTGACTGTAAGGTTTTTGGATTTAAGAATCTATATGTTTGTGATGCAAGTGTTTTTCCAACGGCACTTGGAGTAAACCCGCAGCTTACTGTCATGGCACTTGCCTCATTGACTGCAGACAAAATCAGTGCAAACTGGCCATCAAATATAACAGTTTCAGATTCTATTGGCAATACGTGTGAAATATCTCAGCCACAATACTGCTTAACTGAAACCTTAGGGGAGATGTTTGCAGTAACTGAACATAAACAACAACTTTTTGAGAAACTAGAAAACTCAAAATCCAATGAAATTGTTCCAGAAGACAATTGGAGATTTAATAAAGACAAACTAATTATCTTTAACGATCGTTACTGGAAAGGGTTCTACGGAAGAGACGTAAATGTAATGACAACGGGATTAAGAATGTTTGGTGGATTTTATAAAAGATTCAGAAAACTAGATTTTGAATCATTTGGTGGAGTTACAAAACCGTTTGAGGTTCCTGTGTTTGCAAAAAGTCTTGCAAAGCAAAAAGAACTTCCAGGATTTGGGAAAATAATTCATCTTGAATATGAAGATGCACCATACAACCAAGCTTATGATATTTTGAAGATAGTCGATGAAAACACGATACTTGGTAAGGCATTTCTGGGACAATTTGGACGCGGTCAATTGCTGTTTGATTTTAGCATGTCAAAGAAATATCACATTGATTTTATGGGTGAAGATGATCTTTCGACCTTGTTTTACAGCGAAAAATACAGTCATACTCCCACAAAAGATGAAATGGTTGGAAGATGGGAGGGAATGCTTGTGTCAGATTCCTTTGTTAGTCCTCGAAGTCAGATCTTTGATTTTGAATATGACGGTAGTGATGAATATCAAATGCATTACAACTTTGCAGGTCTTATTGATGGATACTCAGATATTTCAGCAAACAAGGATTTGTTCAGATTTGATGATTTTACACCATTTCATGATGAATTAAGAATGATAAGACATGATCTTGTTGTAGGAAAATGGGTGACTAACTGGTCATTGCTTCCGAGTAACCAGTTTTCAATTAATGAATTGCAAAACATGATTAATTCTGGTGCAAGTCAATTTCAAGTGTTAAACAGCATATACAAAATTTTCAATTTAAGAATCCCTAGGCTTCCACAGGAGATTGGTCTAAGTTTTTTGAACGTTGAGAATCATCCTCAAAAAGGTTCTCGAATAGGACTAGGTTACATTCTTAAAAAAACAAATTAATCATATTAAAGCCAAAAATTATTTCATTTCTATTCAATTTTTGCTATCTGTTTATCTATGGACAAACTAGTTGACAAAAAACAAACTCATTTGAAGATTAATTATCTGGACAGCCATCGGTGTCTCTATCGCCATCATAATCTTCAGGTTCTAAAGGACATAGATCTTTATCATTAATGATGCTATCTAGATCATCATCGTGGACAAATCTTTGTTGTTCTGGTGCAATGTCTGGACATCCGTCATGATCATTATACTTGTTCCATTCTTCAGGCTCAGTTGGACAGGAATCAATTGCATCATGATAACCGTCACCATCTGAATCAATTCTTGTTGGAGTTGTGGACTGAGCAGCCAACACATCCGGACAGCCATCCCAATCTAGATATCCATTAAAGTTCTCCTGCTCATCAATACATGAATCCCATCTATCATCTATTCCATCACCGTCAGCATCTGAGAAAGCAAAGGATGAAACTGCAGAACCAGTCTCATCAGGACAACCGTCTTCATCTTGATAATAATTGTAAGTTTCAGGTTCTAGCGGACATACATCAGAAATGTTTACAATTCCATCCATGTCAGAATCTAATGTGAATACAATTTTGTCTGGGCAGCCGTCTTTATCTTGAAATTGGTTAAATGTTTCAGGTTGGTTTGGACAGTGATCTAAATTATCAACAATTCCATCACCATCTGAGTCAGATGTTAATTTGTTATCTGCAATAGAATCAGGACAACCATCTTCGTCAAGATATCTGTTGAAAGTTTCTCGGGTATTAGGACATTGATCTATATTATCTGGAATTCCATCAAAGTCAGAATCACCAAATGAGTCATAGGCTATAACATCAGGACATCCGTCATCATCTTGGAATTGATTGTATTTTTCAGCAATTGTTGGACATTCATCAAATATATCAGGAATTAAATCATAATCAATATCTGATAATGCAGATTTGGAAATTCCAGGTACGTCAGGACAGCCGTCTTTGTCTAGATAATCATTGTAATTTTCAGGTTCGTTTAGACACTGATCCCATCTGTCATCTATTCCATCACCGTCAACATCTGGAAAGAGATAAGATGAAGTAACTTGGTCTGTGGAATCGGGACAGCCGTCATCATCTTGGAAAAAATTGTATCTTTCTGGTTCTAATGGACATTCATCCAAAGTATCAGAGATTCCATCTCTATCAGTGTCACTTAAACTAGATGCATCATCAGGACAACCGTCTTTGTCATCAACTCCATTGAATGTTTCGGGTTGGTTTGGACAGTGATCTAAATTATCAACAATTCCATCACCATCTGAGTCAGATGTTAATTTGTTATCTGCAATAGAATCAGGACAACCGTCATCGTCTTGGAATTTATTGTAAGTTTCTTTATTATATAGACAAATATCAAATTGATTTAAAATCCCATCACCATCTGTATCTCCGCCTGTTGTATATACAACTTCATCAGGGCAACCGTCATCATCTTGGAATTTGTTGAAATTTTCACGATCCAAGGGACAAGCATCAACAGAGTCAAGGATGCTATCATAGTCAGAATCAATTAAACCATTAGAAGAAGCACCAAGTATATCAGGGCAGCCATCTTTGTCTAGATAATCATTGTAATTTTCAGGTTCGTTTAGACACTGATCCCATCTGTCATCTACTCCATCACCGTCAGTATCTGGGAATTGGTATTGTAGAGTAGTAGAATCAGCGGCATCTGGACAGCCGTCATCGTCTTGGAATTTGTTGTAAGTTTCTGGTTTTAGTGGGCATTCATCAAAAATATTTAGAATTCCATCCATATCTGAATCAAGTGTGGAATTAAAATTGTCAGGGCAGCCGTCAGAATCCAAAACTCCATTGAATGTCTCGGGTTGGTTTGGACAGTGATCTAAATTATCAACAATTCCATCACCATCTGAGTCAGATGTTAATTTGTTATTTACAATAGAATCAGGACAACCGTCATCATCTTGGAATTTATTGTAAGTTTCCTTAGCAAATGGGCATTGATCTAAATCGTCATAGATGCCATCAAAGTCAGAATCAATTACTGTTTGAAAATCAACACTATCAGGGCAGCCGTCATCATCTAAATATCCATTCCATTCTTCAGGTTCGGTCGGACAGAAATCAACGATGTCGGGGTATCCATCACGATCAAAATCAGAATATACAGTGGTTGATTTTGCTCCAGGTACGTCTGGGCATCCATCCCAATCTAGATAATCATTGTAATTTTCAGGTTCGTTTAGACACTGATCCCATCTGTCATCTATTCCATCACCGTCAACATCTGGAAAGAGATAAGATGAAGTAACTTGGTCTGTGGAATCTGGACAGCCGTCATCATCTTGGAAAAAATTGTATCTTTCTGGTTCTAATGGACATTCATCCAAAGTATCAGAGATTCCATCTCTATCAGTGTCACTTAAACTAGATGCATCATCAGGACAACCGTCTT
>Ga0224496_10000720_pt1 | contig 22501 bp, 17 predicted proteins | sample SF_Jul11_sed_USG_2_FD_168127 | JGI IMG/M metagenome (GOLD analysis project Ga0224496, IMG submission 168127) | Sediment microbial communities from San Francisco Bay, California, United States - SF_Jul11_sed_USGS_8_1 | ecosystem: Environmental > Aquatic > Marine > Sediment | place: USA...
TTTGATGCACGAGGGAGAACTCCCCGTCATGGCGGGTCTGATAGCCTCCCAGACGGTCTATCAATTCGGAGACCATCAGGTCCCCGAGGTGGACGAGTACCTGAGTCCCGATAAGGTTCTGGAACTGGGTGAGCTCAGGATCAAGGTGATGGAAACCCCGGGGCATTCTCCCGGAGGAGTCTGTTTTATCGTGAACGACGCGGTTTTTACGGGCGACAGTCTTTTCGACGGCAGTATCGGCAGAACCGATTTGCCGGGAGGATCGATGCCGACCCTGATGGATTCGATCAAAACAAGGATTCTTTCGCTTGACGATGCGTTTAAGGTTTACCCCGGCCATGGCCCCTTCACGACCATCGGCAAGGAGCGGCAATCAAATCCCTTTTTAACGGGTGACGGTTTTTTTTAAATGACTTGGAATTAACGGAAAAAGGTCGCTGTTGATATTTTCAGTGACTTCTTAGGACCCTGGTATTCATGCTGACCGAACTGCTTTATTATTTTCTGCCCTACCAGATCTTTAAGTCGGTATTTTTCCGCGGGGGACTGACCTATCTGACGACCTATTTCATGATCAACATCATCATGCCCTATGTGATCCGTCTATTCCGCCGCAGGGGCATCACCTCCGATTTTACCACCACGGACCATACCCATGGCCCCTATCAGGGTGCCACGCCGATCATGGGAGGGGTCGTTTTGATACCCTCGATTATCCTTTCGATCCTGTTTTGGGCCTGGATCAATACCTATACGGTCGCTTTGATTCTGATCATTCTGGTGTACTCGATCATCGGCGGTATCGACGATTTCGCCAAAATCCTGCACAAAAGGAAGGTGAAGCGAGGTCTCGCGCAAAGAAAATCCTACAGCGACAAGGCCGACGGCATCCCGGGTTCCGTGCGTTTGACGCTGGAGATTTTCTTTACGCTGGCGATCATCGGAAGCCTTTTCTGGTACAACAACAGCATCGACGGTCATTTGCATATCCCGATGATACCGATGAAAACCTGGTTTCCCGAACTGTCGGCTTATCTTTTCATCCCGTTTATCACTTTGGTCATCGTTGGAGGAGCCAACGCGGTCAACCTCACCGACGGGCTCGATTCGCTGGTAACCATCCCGATCATGACCTGCGCGGTCTTTATCGCGGCGGCGGCTTATATCGCCGGAGATGTCGATTGGAGCAATAAGCTTAAAATCCTTTTCATCTCCCATGAGATCAAGGAGGTTTCCATTTTCGCCATCGCGGTTTTTTCGGCCTGTATCGCCTTTTTGAAGTTCAATTCCCCGCCGGCCTCGATCTACATGGGGGATATGGGATCACTCGGCCTTGGCGCGGGTATCTGCACCATGTTTTTTTTCATCAAGGCGGAACTCTACCTGCCGATCGTGGGGTGGGCTTTTGTGGTGGCGGCCTTAAGCGCCATTTTACAGAGAGTTTGGTTTAAAATCGCGCTCTGGAAAAAAGGCCGTGAGTGGGCTCAAAAAAACCGCATGTTTTACAGAGCCCCTTATCATCACCATAAACAAATGGTCTTCACCTACCGCGAGAGTTCGCCGGAGATCCATTCGATCTGGCATCAAGTCATCACCCGGTTCGGTTTCGGAAAAATCTTAGACGAAGACAAATTCCTGACACAGGAACAGGTCAACAACAAGGTTATCTGGTCCAACCACCTTAAATCGGTTTTTTATCTGGTGGTGGCCATCATGATCTACTTCAAGGTCCGTTAACAATCAAGGTTATTTAATGATCGACATCAAACTCATCCGCCAGGACATCGATACTGTCCGCAAAAGTATTCACGACAGAAAAGCCAGGGTCGATCTGGAAGAAATCCAGGCCCTGGACAGCTCACGCAGGGATATCCTCTTTGAGATCGACAATCTCAAAATGAAAAGAAACGAAAATTCGGCCGCCGTCGGCAAGGGGAACCTTGCGCCGGACGAGAAGGGGAAACTGATCACCCAGACCAAGGAACTGGGAGAGAAAATCAAGCAGGGGGATCAAAAAATCCGGGAACTCGAAGAGGCGATTTCCGGTAAAATGCAACTCATCCCCAATATCCTCAATGAAAGCACGCCTCTTGGCGACTCCGAGGAAGACAACCCGGAGATCAGAAGATTTGGCGAGCCCAGGATTTTCGACTTTCCGGTCATGGACCACGCCGATATCGGCACCGCCTTGGATCTGCTCGATTTTCCGCGGGGAGTCAAGCTCGCCCAATCGAGGTTCACGCTCCTAAAGGGAGCCGGAGCCAGACTTGAGCGCGCCTTGATCAATTTCATGCTCGATACCCACACCGGACAAAACGGCTACCAAGAGATATTCCCGCCCCTTTTGGTCAACCAGAACGCCATGCGGGGAACCGGACAACTGCCCAAATTCGAGGAGGACCTCTTTAAGACCACCACGGGACTCTATCTGATCCCCTCGGCGGAAGTGCCCCTGACCAATATCTATAACGACGAGATCCTCAGGGAAGAAGAACTGCCGATCTGTTTTACGGCTTACACGCCCTGTTTTCGTAGCGAGGCGGGTTCCTACGGCAAGGACACCAAAGGCTATATCCGCCAGCACCAGTTCAACAAGGTGGAGTTGGTCAAATTCGCCCACCCGGACCAGTCGTTTGATGAGCTTGAAAAACTGGTCCGGAACGCCGAGATGATCTTAGAGCTTTTGGAGTTGCCCTACCGGGTCATTTCCCTCTGCTCGGCCGATATCGGCTTTAGCGCCGCCAAGTGCTACGACCTGGAGGTCTGGTTGCCCTCTGAGAACCGCTACCGGGAGATTTCCAGTTGCTCCAACTGCACCGATTTTCAGGCCAGAAGAGCCAATATCCGCTTTAAACCCAAAGAAGGAGGGAAAAACCGCTTCGTGCATACCCTGAACGGCTCGGGACTCGCCGTGGGGCGGACCCTGGCGGCCATCCTGGAGAACTACCAGACCAAGGAGGGAGGTTTGATCGTGCCGAAAGTGCTCGTGCCTTACATGGGGGGCTTGACAGAAATCCTGAGAAATCATTAAAAGTTAAGTTCAACTTGGAGGGATGGGAGAGTGGTTGAATCCGGCGGTCTTGAAAACCGTTAAGCGCAAGCTTCGGGGGTTCGAATCCCCCTCCCTCTTCCAGTAATATTTGGTAGTTGTCCAACTGCCTGACCCTATTAACTCCTGATTCTAAGCCTTGAGTCAAATCAGTTCAATTGCTCCTGCTTACCGACACATACAGGTTCCTCTCAAGGCCAAATTCAAAGCAATCCTATCTTTTTTATATTTGAAGCGGGATCACCCTCATTTATCTTTATGGTTTTATTCTCCAAAAGAATATGGGATGCTGATGGTTTGCTAAGGTGTCCAGCAAATCGGGGGGAGGTCAAACCTAATCAGAATCGAACTATGGATATATTAAAAAAAATAGGTTATGATGACTGGTTTTATGCCCAAGTTGACGTCGATAAATCAACCGGTCATGACATCGCGCGCGTTGTTTCAGTACACAAAGACAGCTATGTCATTACAAAGGGCCAGGGAGAAGCTTTTGCTGAGCTTTCCGGGAATCTGCTCTATACAGCCGATTCCTCATTAGATCTGCCAACAACCGGGGATTGGGTTTATGCTGATTTTTTTGACGGCGACTCCCACGCGATTATCCATGGATTGCTGCCTAGAAAAACCCTATTAAAAAGAAAAACAGCCGGAAAGCAGGTAGAGTTTCAGCTCATCGCCGCCAATATTGATCATGCTTTTATACTTCAATCGGTAGATTTCAATCTAAATCTTAGAAGATTGGAGCGATATTTGGTGATGGTAAAGGAGTGCAAAATTACTCCGGTAATTCTTCTAAGCAAATGCGATTTGATTTCTCCAGAAAAAGTTGCGGAAATAAAGGTGAAAATATTAGACATTGCTCCTCAAACGAAGGTATTGGCATTTAGTAATATAAACAGTGAAAGTATTGATGCGATTAAAGGTCTGTTATCGCCTGGGAAGACCTACTGTTTGCTCGGCTCGTCTGGTGTTGGAAAAACGACTCTTTTAAATAGCATCCTTGGCAGTGATCGATTTGAAACACAGTCAGTCAGTAAAAAAGACAGCAAGGGCAGACATACTACTACAAGCCGAGAGCTAATCTTGCTAGATAATGGAGCGTTATTAATCGATACTCCAGGAATGAGAGAACTCGGCAATATGTCAGTTGATACAGGTCTTAACGAAACGTTTACAGAAATCTTGGAATTGACCATGCAATGCAAATTTAAGAATTGCTCCCATACCACTGAAAAAGGCTGTAAAATATTAGCAGCGATAAATAATGGTGAATTATCCAAAGAGCGTTTCAATAATTACATTAAAATGAAAAAAGAATCTGCTTTTAACGAAATGTCATATTATGAAAAAAGAAAGAAGGACAAGAACTTTGGAAAAATGATCAAATCAGTTCTCAACAAAAAACATAACCAATGAATCTTACACTGTTATAAACAAATTATCTTTAGAAAAGTTTTTGATGTTGTATAGTCTGGCAGTTTACATCAATTCAATTTAATATCGTGAAGTACCCCCATTATTCGGACCATTTTTGATGTTAGAATTGGGTTTAAAAATTCGTTTTGATCCTCTGTTTTTCATTAAGCCACGTTTTGTTTATAAATAGCTAATATCATTAGGTTAATTATCAAGGGATAAAAAAGGACCTTTTTCACCAAAGACATATAAATCTTCATTAATCATCAATCAGCAGGAAAATAAAATTTAGATTTACGAGTCGAAACTATAAAATGCAGTGTAAATTTAATGGAGGGGTAGAATATTTTAAATATCCCCACTTTAAGTCCCCAAAGCGGGAACAAAGGAGTAGTTTTATGGGAAAGAATATAGTGTCCGGTGCAACTTAAGCATATAAGGAAACCGGCCCCATTTCTCACCCCCGGTTTTCCAGATACCAGCGGCAGGTCTGCTCCAGTCCTCTTTCCAGTCCGATCTTGGGATACCAGCTCAGCTCCTCGATCTTGTTCCGCATGAAGCCCACGGCGATGGGCTGGTCGTCGGCGATGCCGTCGAATTCGATCTTGCCCTCGTAGCCCATCATCTCGGCGCAGAGGGAGGCGATTTCCAGATGGCTTGAGAGCCGGCCGGTGCCGAAATTGATCGGCTGATGGAAATGGACGTAACTGCGCATCAGCATGATACTGGCCTCCGCCATATCGTCCTCGAAAAGATACTCCCGCATCAGCTCGCCTGTTCCATGAAAGAGGATCTGATCCTGATTCGCCTTCTTGGCCTTGGCGATTTCCCGGACGAAAAGGGCGACCTTGTTGGGGTAGGGGGCGTCGAAGCGGTCTCCGGTGCCGAAAAGCTGAATGGGGATGGCCACGATATTCTTCGTCCCGTACTTGCGGTTGTACTCAAGGCACATCTTCAGCCCGGCGATCTTCGCCAGACCCAGCGGCTCGGACATCTTGTCCATGGGATTACTCAAAAGGTAGTCCTCCTGGATGGGTTGGGGTACGTTCTGTGGGTAGATTGAGTCGCAGCCGTAAAACAGCAGCATCTTGACATCATTCAGATAGGACTGGTGGATGAGATTGTTTTGAATCCGCAGGTTATCGAGCAGAAACCGCGTGGGACTGGCCGCCACCGCGTCCCGGTTGCCATGAACACCGGCTGCCATAAAGACGAATTGGGGCTTTTCCCGCTCAAAAAAATCGGCGACCGCTTTCTGATCGCGCAAGTCGAGCTCGGCGCGGGTCCGGGTGATGATGTTGTTGTATCTCTTCTCCGCCAGATGCCGCATCAGAGCGCCTCCGATCAGTCCCTGATGTCCGGCGACATAAATTTTTTCATGGATTCGCATGGGCTTCTTCCTGTCTGGTTTGTTTAAATCTAACCTAAATCAAGTGATCGTTTTTAGAAAGATAATAATTCGCATCATATTGATTTTTTTACGCTATTAAATTATTTTACCCGCCTTTTATGGGGACTATCCGGGTAAATTTCCCGACCGTTAAATTCAGCCACCCTTACAGGTCAGTCCTGCCACCTGATCCATTCGAACTCTGGCGAAAGGTGCTGCCTGTCGATCCTGACCAGCAGGACCTCGAGCCTCGTTCCGATCAGAATGGATCTCTTGGTCTTTCGGCCTCGGACGATGAGGCTGTCGCCCTCAAGGTTGTAGTGGTCATCCTGGATGCTTCTGAATGGGACGAAGCCTTCGATGTAGGGCTCGCTGATCGTTACGAACAAGCCGCTCCCGATCATTCCCGATACGGACGCTTCGAACAGCTCACCGAGTTTATGGGCGATGAAAAGGGTTTTCTTTAGTTTTACCGCGGATCTTTCAGCCTTTTCCGCGGATCGTTCCTTGTCCGATAAGCCTTCAGCCGTAAAATCGAGAATCGGCCGTGCGGGCTTTTTGTACAGGAACGTCTTGATCGCACGGTGGCATAACAGATCGGGATAGCGACGAATCGGCGATGTGAAATGACAATAATGAGTCGCTGCCAGCCCGAAATGACCTAGCCTGTGAACCCCATATCGGGCTTGAGGCAGGGTTCTTAAAAGCATATACTCGATAAAGTCGATAGAGGAATTGTCTTTGGCTGCATCCAAAATTTTATTGAAATGCTTTGGTGAGTCAAGCTTCGTGACTTTTACGTTGAGGTTCCAAAGATTAATTCTGGCCTTGCGGACATCATCGGCTAAAGGGGCTAGGTGATTGCGCCAAACGATGGGGATCTTGTTTTTTTCACAAAACAACCCCACATTTTCATTGGCCTCAATCATAAATTGCTCAATGATCTTCATGGCGTCCGACTGGTAATTTTTTTTAATTTGGATGATGGCCCCTTTTTTGTCCCTGATAAAAAGACTGTCAGGGAGGTTAAAATTGATTGAGCCTCTCAAATTTCTTTTATGGGCAAGGATGTTAGATAGTTCCTGGTAAAGAGTGATCCTCTCTGTTAAAGAGGGATCGTTTTTAGCTTTTAAAAGCTTTCCCGTCGCAAAAAAGCGGTCCACCTCATCATAGGTCAGCCGATGTTGATTCTTGATCAGGCTTAAGTAGATTTTCGTTTTTAAAACTTTGCCTAATGGATCAATTAACATTTCGCAGGTTAACGTTTTGCGGTTAAGCCCTTTTTTAAGACTGCAGAGGTGGTTGCTCAATGACTCCGGTAACATCGGCACGGCGAAATCAGGCAAGTAGGTGCTTGTGCCTCTAAAGAGAGCCTCTTTGTCCAGCGGTTTTCCAGGTCGGACATATTCTGAAACATCAGCGATGGCCACGTATAGACGATAATTTATTCCTTCTTTTACAGCATAGACGGCATCATCGAAATCCTTGGCATCCTTGCCGTCTATGGTAATGAAAGGGATCGATCTCTGGTCTATTCTTTGACCATTTGGTTCAAAAGAAACGCTTTTTTTAAATTTCTGGCATTCCCGCAGAACCTTGGTCGGAAAAAGGGTTTGAATCTGGTTCGTCTTGAGAATTGTTTTTAGCTGGGATTCCTCGTTTATTTCCAGCGGGTGCTCGATGATTACACCTTCTGGTTCCTGCCCTAAGTCGGGGTACTTGGTGATTTTAAGAAAAAAGAGATCCCCACTTGGGGGTTGTATCCATTTCTCGCGTTTTACCTTAAAGTGGTAAGGTAATGCTTGATTTAATGGCTTAAGGTAATACTGATCCTTTACAAATGATAAAGTTCCACAAACCACCTCGACCTTATGACGGTCAAGATTAAGAAGAGAAGCGGTTTTTTTATTTTCGGATTTGCCGCTGAGACAGAAGAATATCTCATCTCCATGCATCAGCAAAGAGCGATCCTGTTTGTTTGGAATGTAGCGATTTTTAGAGTTGATGGACTGGATGTAAAGGTGATGATGAAGGTTTATGACGATGCCTTTTTGAGCTCCCTTGAGTTCGGAGAGGGACTTTTGTTTTGAACTTCTCTCAGACCGTTTTCCCAAGTGGGTTGAGGAGGAATCTCGTACAAGGTAGTATCGGTTTTTTCTTTTCACACACTTTCCAAGACGTGATAAGGCGCGGATCGTTTTCCTAAGGGCGGTTTTTTTATCTTTTTTTAGACTCAGTTTTAAAAGCAACTCCTGTAAGGTCAGTCCTGATGGGTTGGCCGAAGCCAAAAGAGAACTTAGCGTTTTTTGGTCGATTTTCATCAGGAGTAATCAAATGAGAGTGATGAGAAACTAGAATTAGTTTCAGTAATAAAATCACACGGATTTCTTTTTTTGTTGCTTGAAATATAGTTCAAAGAAATCTTTTTTAAACTTTGGAAATTCACCCTTTATAATCGCATTTCTCATATTTGTCATGAGTTGAATATAAAAGGTCGTGTTGTGAATTGAGGTCAAAGTGGCGCTTAAAACTTCGTTGCAGGTAAATAGGTGATTTAGATATGCCCTGGAGAAGTTGGAGCAACAGTAACATCCACAACTCAAATCCACAGGAAACTTATCCTTTTTATATTGATGTTGGGTAATGCGAAATCGTCCTCTGGTGGTAAAAAGCACTCCCGAACGGGCATATTTGGTTGGAATGACGCAATCCATCATGTCGATGCCTCTTTCAACCGCTTCGAAAATGTCCTCAGGTAGTCCGATGCCCATAACATATCTCGGCTTATCGATCGGCATTTCTGGACAGGTATAGTCAAGGACCTTTTTCATGTTCTCGATCCCCTCGCCTACAGAAAGACCGCCGATGGCATAGCCCGGAAACCCAATTTCAATGAGCTGATGGATGCTTTTGATTCTCAGTTCCTTGTACATGGCTCCTTGGCAGATACCGAAAAGAGCTTGATCGGGATTATGATGGGAAGCTTTACAGCGTTTGGCCCAATGAGTAGTCCTTTCCAAGGATTCCCGCGCTTGTTCGAAGCTGGCTGAGTGCTCCAGACATTCATCAAACGCCATGATGATATCCGATCCTAGCCGATTTTGAATCGCAATGGATTTTTCGGGGGTAAACTTTACCTTTTGCCCTTTTTTGCTGTATTGAAAGGTCACGCCTTCCTTCTCGACCTTCTTCAAAGGTAACGAAAAGACCTGATACCCTCCAGAATCGGTCAACATCGGACCATCCCAGCCCATAAAACGATGCAGCCCTCCCAGTTTCTCGATCAACTCTTCACCCGGGCTGTTGTGTAAATGATAAGCATTCGATAAAATAATTTGGGCTCCGGTTTCTTTTAGCTGGCTCACCGTCATCGCTTTCATCGCCGCGGCAGTGCCAACCGGCATGAAGGCCGGCGTGTTAATTTCGCCCCTTTTTGTCTGGATTACACCTGCTCTGGGACCGTGTTTTGAATCAGTTAGCAAAGTAAAAGAAAAAGAATTTTTTTGATTCATACAATTTGGCTTTTCTGTTCTCTATTTTTTCTATAAGTTGATAGAAATGGTTTCAATGATTAGAATTTCTAGCTTAATTAAAGAAAATTGTAATCTTAAAACGTCAATGCCGTTTTTTTGGTCAGTTCAATCAAAACGAAGTTATGATTTTATCGGATATTAAGATTCGCAAGTTGCTTGAAAAGGGAGAGCTAAAAGTCGATCCTTTGGATGAGAGTCAGATTCAGCCAGCTTCCATCGATTTGAGACTTGGGAAGCACTTCCTGAAGTTGAAAGACAATAACATCACCCATCTCGATTTTGAAACCCCTCCGGAGTATATCTCTTTAGAGATGGACCAGCTGATCCTACATCCTCATTCCTTTATCTTGGCGACCACGGTAGAATATTTGGTTTTCCCGGACAATCTGACCGCTTTTGTAGAAGGAAGAAGTTCAATCGGCAGGATGGGACTATTTATCCAAAACGCAGGCTGGGTCGATCCCGGTTTCGAAGGAGAGATCACGCTGGAGCTTTATAACGCCAATAACGTCCCGATTTGTCTCAAGTCCGGCAGGAGAATTTGTCAACTTGTCTTGGCGCAAATGGATCAATCGGCGGGGAATCCCTATAATGGCAAATACCAAAAACAAAGAAGCGCGACTGGCAGTCGGGTCTATCTTGACTCAGAAAACAAGTCGTAGAAAGGAGTATCTTTGGCTGGTTCGACAAGGATTACTCGGAGATCAGTTCGTCCATACGGACTTTTTCGGCGTATTGCCGGATCGCTTTTTGAATTTTTTTGCCAAGCTTTAAAAAGTTGACAGCGTGTCTTGGTGAAAAATTCGGATAAAGTCCTAGCAGGTCATGAAAGACCTGAACCTGTCCATCGCATGAGGGACCGGCGCCGATTCCGATCGTTTGGATCTTCAACTCGTTGGTTACGATTTTAGCCAGGTCATGAGGGATATTCTCCAAAACGATCATGGATGCGCCCGCCTTTTCTACCTGCAACGCTTCATTGATTAGAAGATCGGCTTCTTTTTTTGTTTTCGCCTGCTTGACGTAGCTTCCGATGCTATGAATGGATTGGGGAGTCAAACCCAGGTGACCCATGATGGGGATGCCGCTATCTGAAAGTGCCTTGATCTGAGGTAAAACGCGAGTTCCTCCTTCCAGTTTGACCATTTGGGCCATTGTTTCCTTTAAACACCTGCCGGCATTGCGTAGCGCGTCTTTAACGGAAGTCTGGTAGCTCAAAAAAGGCAGGTCCATGACCAAAAAGGCATTGCTGGAGGCTCTGGAGACCATTTTGGTGTGATAGATCATCTCGTCCAAGGTGACGGGAAGCGTGCTTGATTGACCCTGAACCACCATGCCCAGCGAATCGCCAACCAGAATGATATCCACGGCTTCATCGGCCATCGTCGCCATCCAGGCATCATATGCTGTGACCATAGCCAGCTTTTGCATATTCTTTAATGCCATCAGTTGTTTTAGCGTTTTTCTCATCTGGATTTTACTCCTTTAAAAGACTGGATATCAAAAAGGCCAGTTCGAGACTCTGCTTACCGTTTAATCTGGGGTCACAGGTTGTCGCATAGTTGTTTTTTAGGTGATGGTCCTCTATCTTTTCGGCCCCACCGATACACTCAGTGACATTATCTCCTGTAAGCTCAAAATGCGCACCGCCTGGAATTGTTCCCTCGGAACGGTGTATGTGGAAAAAATCCTTGATTTCAGAAAGAATGTCCTGGAAATTCCGGGTCTTGTAATTGGATTTCGCAAGATAAGTGTTACCGTGCATGGGATCGCAACTCCACAGGACTCTTAAGCCCTCTTTTTCAATTGCCTGAATCAGACCGGGAAGATGGTCCTTGATTTTGTCTTTGCCAAAGCGGGTGATCAGGGTTATTCTCCCCCAATCGTTTTCCGGGTTAAGTTTTTCGACCAGCCTGATGATATCATCGATTTTATGCGATGGGCCAATCTTGAATCCCAGTGGATTATGCACGCCGCTTAAAAACTCGACATGCGCACCGTCCAAATCCCGTGTACGATCACCAATCCACAGAAGGTGAGCACTGCAGTCGTACCATTGGTCAGTAAGTGAGTCCTTACGGGTTAGCGCTTCCTCATACTCTAAAAGCAGGGCTTCGTGAGAGGTGTAAAACATTACCTCCCACACCTGGGGAGCATTTTTGGGTGTAATACCGATGATTTTCATCAGTTTCAAGGCTTTATCGATTTCTTCCGCCAGTTTTTCATAGGATTTTCCCTCCTTGGAAGGCAGGACAAACTCCTGGTTCCAAGAATGCACTTTGTCCAGAGAAGCGTAGCCACCTTTGGTGAAGGCTCTTAAAATATTCAAGGTTGCGGCGGAATGAAAATAACTTTCCAAGAGTCTTCCCGCGTCCGGTTTTCTGGCTTCAGGCGTAAACTCGATTGAGTTGACCATATCTCCTCTATAGCTGGGCAACTCCCGACCATTGATTTTTTCAATGGGACTTGATCTGGGTTTGGCGTATTGACCAGCGATCCGGCCAAGTTTAATCACATGCTTTTCACCAGCATAAGTCATAATGACAGCCATTTGGAGTATAATCTTCAAAGTTTCCCTGATGCTGATGGCGGTGCATTTTTGAAATTCCTCGGCGCAGTCACCTCCTTGAAGCAGAAAAGCTTTCCCCTGTTGCGCCAAGGCAATTTCCGATTTCAAAGAACGACACTCACCAGCGAAAACGAGAGGCGGAAGGGTCGTTAGCCTGCTGATGATTTTATTTGAGTAATCCTTGTCAGGCCAATCAACTTGTTGTTTGGCAGTGAATGTTTTCCATGAATCTTTTCCCCATACCGATTTTTTCATCTTGGTCTTTTTTGAAAAATTAATTAGATCATTTGTCTGAAATATCGGTTATTTTATTGATTAGTTGAAGAAAAGACAACTAAAAGTTTGTCCCAACTTCTTTTCTGTCGGAAGCATAAAAAAATATAATAATGCTACTGGCCACTTTCCATGGTATTTTTATGAAATTTAGAATCAATTTGTAAAAATATGTCTAGAAAAAAATAGGAAAATGTGTTAGGTTTTTAAAGAGAAGTCACAATAGTGTTTGCGGTAGGTCTTCTAGATTGGCTATATTCTTCCCTGACAGAAGGCCAATTCGGAGAGATTTGCGGTTTATTCTTGATTTTTTTTGAAAGGAATAAATTAAAACCCTGGATATTTCAAATATAGGTTTTGATGCTTTCGACAAATTTGATGATCGGAAAGGACAAAACGGTTTATTAAATATATTGGGTTTTGATGTATTGAAATATTTTTGAAATTTTATTATATTAATTATCAACTCAAGTAAGCGGCTTAATGGTAGATTCTAAGTGAGATATCTAAGCTGAACTTACTAATGTAACTTCTGCTTCAATTGACTTGCAACTGGAATTGAATTTGCAGTAAGTAATATTGTTGATTTTAAACCGAATCGAAACAACAAACCATAACAGTTTTGGGGACACCATGGCATCACTCTTAAAAACAACGGTCATTTTGTTAAGTACTTTATTCGTTATGAGTAATTTCGCATTTGCAGGGGAAAAAGATCCCGTAGCTGTGTTATCCTTGGCTAAAGGCAAAGTGGAGTATACTAAAGACGGGAAAAAATGGAAAAAAGTTCGGAGAAATAAATTCCTGTTTGATGGATTCCAAATACGAACGGGGCCAGATGGCTCAGCTAAGCTGACCAATCAAAAATCAGGCAAAGAATTTACCCTTGGTGGCAATACTCTGATTGAAGTTTCCTTAACGGGTTTAAAAGCCAAGCAGGGGAGCTTGCCACCTGCTGAAAATGGCAATCAGCTTGTCTCGGGCTTGATGAAAAAATTTACCAAATCGCAGTCTTATACAACAGTCCGTAGAGGGGTATCGAAAAAAAGGATTCATGTTGATGCGATCAGGGACGTGGTTTTGACAGATGAGTATCCTGATTTCGTATGGGATAATGCTGGTAAAGAATACAGCTATATTCTTAAAATTGGTGATCAAACCTATAAGATTGAGCCCACCGAAAAGGCTGTTGTGAGGGTTAAAATCAAGCCATTTGAGGGAAAGCAGGAGTTTTTTATTTCCGTGATGAAGGGCAATGAACTGATAACTGAGATTAGACCTTACAAATCAAGAGGCGAGGAAAAAAACAGAACGATGGCCTGGCTCAAAGGAGCATCTAAGGATGAGCTCAACAAAAAGATCGAGGCGATCAAGGTTAGCTATCCCGAGAATTCCTTCATGTTGGGTAGTTTGTTCGAAGAACAGAACATTTGGGTAGCGGCAATGGATCAATACAAGAATTATCTACAAGAAAATCCTGACGAAGTTGAAATGACACCCTATTTGTTTAAAACGTACAAAGAATTAAGATTGGACACGACTTATAAAAATGAATTGGATCAATATTGGGCCAGTATGCGAGAATAATGGTCTGATTGATTGTCAGAGTGTCCCTGCCCTCTTTTTGATGCTGATTAGACATCAAAAAGAGGGCTTAAGTCTTCCTGCCGCATTATATTTAAGACCTTCCAAAAATCGTCCAAACAATCATCCTAAGTTGATATTTTGATCTGACGTAGCATTATAAAATGCTTGAGTACTTGCCAAAGCATTTTATAATACTGTATGTAGTTGATTAGCTACCATTATTTAATTGTGATTTTTATTGGATGAATCGTAGACTCACTTTTTTAGGACATATTCGTAAGAGCTCTTGTTTTTACACTTCGTATATTTACGGTTCATCAGGATTAAAACTGAAAGGTCAGTTTAAAATTACTTGAATCATATTTCGGCAATGAGATGTGTCGCTAAACATGGGGTGTCGCATCAATCCACTTTGGGAGTGTTTTTATGAAGAATGTGATTAAACGTTATGATGTTCTGTTTTCCATTTTGATTTTTTTGTTGCTGATTCCCGCGGAGTATTTCGAGTGGTTTTCAACTTTGGAGAACCAAACCCTTTCGGTACGGCATATTCTTAGGATGAATTATGGAGATGAGGAAAAAATTAGGTTTACAAACGATAAAATTGGGGTGGTTTTTTTAGATGAAGAATTTTTTCAGGAATACGGTAGTTTCCCTCTTCGCAGAACCGATATAGGGAAAATTGTGGAAAATTTGAGGTTTTTAGGTGCCAAGGTGGTAGTTGTGGATATGCTGATGGATTTTCCGAGTTCCTATAAGGAAGATCCAATTATTGCGGCATCTCTAAAAAAGGCAGGCAATAATATATTGGTTTCGATGCTGGAATTCAGGAAAGGTAAATTTTCAAAGATCATTTATCCGACGGAGAAGATTAAGGGGGCCTCGACGACGGCTTATTCTAATCATTCAAAGGACGGCAATATGCTAAATCGGTTAAGAATTTATCCACAGGTTGGCAAGGAGTTAAATGAATGGCCAGCTTCGGTTAGCGCTGTCGCGATGTATTTGGGTGTTAAGCCCAAAGTCGAGGATGATCGGTTGATATTAGGGGATATCGTGGTACAGTTGGATCATTACAACGATTTCAGGAACGATTTTCCGGCCTTAAAGCCGAACGTGCCGTTTTTAAGCAAGGACCCTTATGTCGGGATTTCAGGCATGGATATCTTGACACTGGACTTGGAAGAAGAAGATGATGTTGATGAGTTTAGGTCGCTCGTCGAGGATAAAATTATTTTCTTCGGGGATACGTCTGAGGTATCACATGATATTTTCGATACCATCGTGGGAGAGGTCTATGGAGTCGATATTATGGCAATCGAGGCCGCGACGCTTTTAAAGGGCGCTCACCTGACTTCAGCTCATTTCATCGCGGAATTAATTCAGTTCATTGTTATTTTAGTTTTATTGATTGCCATTGGATTCATATCGGAACCTAAATACCGTTTTTTGGCGACGATTGGACTGCTGTTGGTGTTCTCGGGATGGAGCATCCTGGCTTATGTGAGTCTGGATCTGGTTTTTTCAGCAGGATACGCGCTGATTGGAATTATACTCAGTTTTATTGCGGTGAATGTTTATCTTTTCATCCTGGAAAGGCAACAGAAAAGTTTTATAACAGGTGCTTTCGGTCAGTATTTATCGCCTGACGTGATCGAAATCTTAATGGATGATCCTTCCAAATTGTCACTGGGCGGAGAACGAAGGGAAATGACGGCTTATTTTTCGGATGTCGCCGGTTTTTCAACCATTTCCGAGAGTTTAACCCCTGATGAGCTGGTCCAATTGTTAAATCATTACCTGACTGAGATGTGCAATATTATCAGTCATCATAACGGGACAATTGATAAATTTGAAGGAGACGCAATCATCGCGTTCTGGGGAGCGCCAATTATCCAGCCGGATCACGCGAAGCTATGTTGCTGGGCTACAGTCGATATGCAGAAAAAAATGGTTGAAATGAGACGGGAACTCAAGGAACAAGGCAAACCAGAGTTACAAGTCCGTATGGGGCTCAACTCTGGACCTATGGTGGTCGGGAATATGGGATCACAGTCAAGGATGGATTATACCATTATGGGGGATGCGGTAAATCTGGCGGCGAGGTTAGAAGGCGCTAATAAGTTTTATAAGAACCATACTATGATTTCCCAGTTTACCTATGAAATGGCGAAGGATCATATTGATGTGCGCGAACTGGATACGATCAGGGTGGTGGGAAAGGATGAGCCGATAACGGTTTATGACCTGATCGAGCGCAAAAACCAGACGACAGGGAAAAAAGCGGACTTGATCGAAATTTACAATCAGGCTCTTGGAATGTACAAGCAGCGTGATTTTAAAAAAGCAATGGAGACATTTCAAAAAGCACTGGCGATCATTGCGACCGATGGACCTTCCCAGACTTATGTCGAGAGATGCGCCGAGTTTGTCAAAGAGCCGCCACCTGCTGATTGGGACGGTGTATATCGCTTGACGTCAAAAGGATAAATGTTGACCAGAGGGTCTGGTGAGCCGGGTGTGATCGATATTAAAACCCGGCAAAGCCCCTATTTCTCATCTCAAGAGCTGGCTTTTTTAAGAAAAAAGATCCTTTCTCAAAAACACTGCCTGATTTTTCCTACGGAAACTTTTTACGCTTTGGGTGGCGATGCAACTCAGTCTGAAGTGGTTAGTTGTATCTATAAACTAAAAAAAAGAGATATAAAACTGCCTCTATTGGTTTTGGTCGCTGATATGTCGATGCTTTTGCGACATGTCGACGGCCTGTCTTTATCCCAAAAACGTTTTTTAGAAAAAATATGGCCAAGTCCCTTGAGTATAATACTACCCGCGAAGGACAACCTGGCGAACGAATTAAACTACCAAGATAACTATGTCGCCTTTCGCATGACTTCTCTTGATTCAACTCGGGAATTGATCGGGGGCTTAGGTGTTCCCCTAGTGGGTACAAGCGCTAATTTATCGGGCATGAAAGAGGTGTCTAAGTTTAATGACGCAAACTTTATCTTTAAAGATAAAGTTGATCTTTATATCGACGGTGGGATGACTCGAGGCGAAAAACCTTCCACTCTGATCAAGCCGATCGATAAAGAACGCTTTCAGGTGTTAAGACAGGGGGCGTTTGAATTTGGAGAAAAAAAAAAGAATCCGGAGTGGTTTTTTAAGGATTTTTTATAGAAATTCAACCTTGTTCATTTTCAATTTTAGCCATTTCACCAAGACAGGATATTTTTTTTTCGGTCTGTTGTTGTTTCTCGAAAACAAGGGCCAGGTTATTCCAAGCGGTTAGGTGTTTTGGGTTGGAAGCGATGCTTCTCAAGAGGTGCGATTTCGCTTTTTCAAGATTTCCCAACGAAAGATAATAGGTACCGAGCGCGCTCCATGAGTAAAAATCCTTTCGGTCGATCTTGACGGCTTGTTGAAAACAATCCCTGGCCTCTTCTTCCTTTTTCGCTTCAAGCAAGATAAGCCCTTTATTGTACCATGTTTTGGCCTCCCTGTCGAAAATGGATAAGGATTGATCGTAAAGTTCCAGTGCTTCCTTGGTATGTTTTTGTTGCGCTTCAATGTTTCCGAGGTTAAACCAAACCTTATAGTCGTCGCTACGTTGTTGGGAGGCTTTGTTAAACTGAGATTTTGCCTTTTCCCAGTCACCCGAAAGATAATATGCTTCACCAAGGCTGTTTAATAGATCGTATTCTTTAGGCTTAAGACTTAAAGCCTGCGTCAAGGTGTCCACTGCTTTTTGGGATTGATTTTCGCTGAGATAAAATTGAGCCAGTTGGTTGTGAAGATCGATATTTTCAGGTTCCCTCTTCAAAAGAAACTCTAGAAGCTCCAAGGCTTTATGACGAGAACCGAATTCATTGAATAAATCATGAAACGGTAGCGCAATTTCTACCGGTGTCTTAGTTGAAAAAACGATTTTTTCAATATAACCCAAAAACATTTCCAGTTGCCTGATCCTTTGGAAATGCCTGAAAAACTCCCGCCAGACGGTTGGGGTGAATCGAACCAGTTCGATCACCTGTTCGCATGCTTGGAGGGCAAGGTCAAATTCCTTGGCCTCGGTCAAGCGTTCCATCAAGAGTTTCCATAAAAAATAATCATTTTTCAAAGAGGGAGAAGACTTAATAAAGTAATGAAAAGCCTTAACCGGCATATCCCTCTCCAAGGCGACATGCCCCAGCCGAGTCCAAGCCTCGTAATGCTCTGGATTGGCTTTAATGACTTGTTCCAGGCAGTTGAATTCTTCCTCCAGTTTTTGTTCGAGTTGGAAGCTCTGGGCCAATTTGTACCAGGTATTGTACTCCTTTTCAGAGATCGTCATACAGTCCAAAAGCAATTTATAGGCGATTTCAGGTTTTCCTTGTGAAAGCCTGATCTGGGCGATTCGAAAGTTATTCGCAATTTCGTAGGGATTGATTTTAGAAAGCTTTAACCTTATGCGAATTTCATTTTTCAGATCCTGTTCCTTTTCATAAAGTTCAGCCATTCTTAAGAGAATTTCAGGGTTTTCTCCTCCCATTTTTAAAACTTTCTCGAAACTTTTAAGTGCGTCATGGGGGTGGCTATCCGACTGTGCTCGAGCCAAATACTCCAGGGCTTCAGTGTCTTCCTTGTTAAGCTTGATAACGGTTTTGAAACATTCTATCGCTTCATTCTTGGAGGCGTAATGAAATAATAGCTCTCCCAGGTTAAACCAAAAGTCAGCATTATCTTTTTTAAGCTCGATCGCCTGGCGGTAAGCGTTTTCAGCCTCTCTGATCTGGTGAGTTTTTACATAGCAGTTCGCCAGGTTGTTCCAAGTCTCGGGCCGTTGATTGTTGATCGAAAGGGCTTTGCTATAGGCTTGGATGCTATCCTCCAATAGATTTAGAGCACAATATGAAAGTCCGATCTCCTCCCAGGCGTGATCATCCTGATCATTGATTTGCAGGCTTTTTTTAAAGCTTTCGGTGGCCTCTTTGAATTCACCCGCAAAATACTGACATTTCCCCAGATTTTTTAAAGCTTCAATATTACCTGCGTTATTTTCGACTGCCTTGTTTAAGCAATGCTTGGCCCTTTTCAAATCTTCCCTTTCCATCAGGATAACCCCAAGATTAGACCATGCTTGATCATCCTTAGGATTTAAGATCAAAGTGTCCTCATAGGCCACGATGGCACTTTCTACCAAGTCCAGTCTTTGATAGCAGATAGCCAGGTTATAGCTGGCCTGGTAATGGGTGGATTCTAACAACAAGACATGCTTGAAGGCTTCCTGAGCGGTTTTATATTCACCCGCTTTGATCAAAGCTACTCCTAATTCGTAGTGATTCTCTGGATTATTGGGGTCATCGGTCACTTTTCTTCTACAGAAGAGGATTTCCTGGATTTGGGACTTGGATGGTGCTTGATTGTCACTTTTATTATTTTTCATGACCGAAAGTAAGCTTAAATTAAAGAAAGTAATAAATTATGGATTTTTGGTCTGAATTCCATAATTTTGTTTTTGTTATCTGTGTCTTGAAAGTGAACCCGATTGGATAAAACTTGAACAACGATTTTGCTAACCGGATCAAACCAAAGCGAGGTGCCTGTAAAACCAAGGTGGCCGAAACTTCCGACCGGCATCAGATCGCCGCAACTCTGGTAGTTAGAAAACGGGGAATTGATGTCCCATCCGATCGCTCTGGGAGCGAGGGTTTTGGGAGAGTGGTTTTTAAACATCAGTTGGACGCTTAATTCGGAAAAAATTCTTTCACCATTAAGTTCCCCACCGTTCATAAGCATCCGGCAAAAATGGTATACATCGCTTACAGTACCGAAAAGACCCGCATTGCCGCCTTCCTGGTTAAACAGATAAGCGTTCTCGTCATGTACGATCCCTTTTAGCATTATTTGCCGAAGGGGGCAATATGAGGTTGAAACAAGGTTCTTATCGAGCGGATCTGGCTTAAAAAGCAGATGGTTAAGCCCTAAAGGTAAAAAGAGATTCGTTGCGCAGAACTCGCTCAAAGAACTCTTTGAAACTCGACGGATTATCTCTCCCAGAAGCAAATATCCAAGGCAACTGTAAACGATTTCCTTGCCGGGCTCATTGATTAAAGCGGTTGAGAGAAGTTTTTGAAAGCCCTTTTTAAAGTCAAAGTTTTCATCGTATAGCCTAGCCCATGCAGGCAAACCGGAATTATGAGTGAGCAGTTGCTTGATCGTGATTTTCTTAGTATCTTCACGAGAAAACTCTGGAATAAATTCGACTACGCGCTCTTCCAGAAATAACCGGCCTTGTTCTATTAACAGCAAGACGGCGCTAGCGGTGGCCAGGGCTTTGGTGATGGATGCCAAATCAAAAAGCGCGTTTTTGGGCAGTTTGTCGCTGTCAGGATATTTTTCGATTCTGCCAAATACCTCATGGTAAATAACCTCGTTGCCCTGGGCTAAGAAAAGCTCAACACAAGGGAAAGTTTGATTCTCAATCGACTGAAGAACAAGGTTTTCGATTTTTTGTTTTTTGGTTTGATAACGCATTTTCATAGCTTGATCTTTATTTGGAATTACAGGTTTTCATGTTAGATTCTCTCAAGAACTCGCCATTGCTTCAAGTTAAAAATCTGACCACCTCCTTTTTTATACAAGGCAGGCCTGTAAAGGTTATTGAGGATGTCTCATTTGAGATCATGCGGGGGGAGACGCTGGGCATTATCGGGGAGTCCGGTTGTGGCAAGACCGTAACCTCCTTGTCTGTTATGAGACTTATCCCCAAAGGACTCGGGGAGATTCAAGCCGGGTCAGTTTCTTTAAGAGAAAGGGAGATTTCAAGTTTGCCCATCGATGAATTCAGAAAGATAAGGGGCAGGGATATCGCCATGATTTTTCAAGATCCAATGACCTCCTTAAATCCGGTTTTGTCGATCGGGGACCAGATCAAGGAAACTCTGAGGAACCATAACAGATATGATTCAAAAGAGGCTGTGAAAATGACAGAGGAGTTACTCATCGAAGTGGGAATTTCTGATTCCAGGAGCCGCCTTGGAAATTATCCCCACCAATTGTCAGGCGGCATGAAGCAGAGGGTTATGATCGCCATAGCTTTGGCTTTAAGACCATCGATCTTGATTGCCGATGAACCGACAACCGCCCTGGATGTCACCATACAAGCCCAGATTCTTCAGCTACTTAAAAGACTGAAGGAAGAACACCAAATGTCGATGTTGATGATAACTCATGATTTGGGTGTGGTCGCACAAACTTGCGATAAAGTATTGGTGATGTATGCGGGGAAGGTAGTAGAAAGTAGTTTCGTGAACGATCTTTTTGGAAATCCAATGCACCCATACACTCTGGGGCTGATGAAATCCATTTTAAGCATAATGGAACCTGAAAATCACCGACTTTACACTATTGAAGGGCTAGTTCCCGAGCTTGGTGAGCACAAAAAAGGTTGCTCGTTCTCGAACCGCTGTCTGTATAAACAAAACCGTTGTATGGAAGAGACTCCCGAGTTGAGGGTGGTCTGTAATGGGCATCAGGTGGCCTGTCATTATCCGGTGATGGATGAAAAAAAAGGGGTCCGATGAAAGGAAAACCCCTTTTGGAGGTCATTGATCTTGGCAAAAAATTTCCGATCCGTGAGGGATTGTTAAATCGCGTTAAAAAACATGTGCATGCAGTAAGTCAGGTTTCTATTAAAATCTATCCCAATGAAACCTTGGGTCTCGTCGGCGAATCGGGATCTGGCAAATCGACCTTGGGCAGACTGATCATGCAGTTGATCAAGGCGGATCAAGGTCAGATAATTTTCATTGATCAAAAGTTAAACGAATTAAGTTTTAGAAAAGCCCGCCAATTCAGAAAAAAGATGCAGATGATTTTCCAAGATCCTTTGGACTCCCTTAACAGCCGTATGACTATTGAGCAGATCATAACCGAACCCCTCGAAATCAACAGGATCGGCAACCGTCTGGAGCGTCGGGAAAAGGCAAAAGACCTTTTAGATACCGTGGGGCTCAGAAAGAACATTTTGGATCTTTATCCCCATGAATTTAGCGGTGGTCAAAGACAGCGGATCGGCATCGCCCGGGCTCTTGCCTTATCCCCCAGCTTGATCATCGCCGATGAACCTGTTTCTGCATTGGATGTCTCTATTCAGGCTCAAATCTTAAATCTGATGCTGAATTTGCAGAAAGACTTTGGGATTAGCTACCTTTTTATCGCACATGATATTCATGTGATTCACTTTATAGCTGATCGAGTGGCGGTAATGTATTTGGGTAGAATTGTGGAAATTGCCGATAGCAAAGAGTTAAAGAAAACTCCAAAGCATCCTTATACTCAAGCGCTTTTCAATTCTATTCCCTACCCTGATCCTATAAAAAAGAAAAAATATCAGCCCATCCAAGGTGAAATACCCAGCATGATTAATCCTCCTTCTGGCTGTGCTTTTCACACCAGATGCCCGTCGGTGATGGAACGCTGCAGGAAAGAGTTACCGAAGCTTCGCGTTTTGGACCAGGAAGAACGCCATGAGGTTGCTTGTTTTTTACATGATTGATTTTATCACTACATCTTTTTATAACATTTTATCTTTTTAGAATGGATGTGTTGCTCTGCGTCTAAACACTTAATGAACTGGCAGATTAGTTGCATAATCTTAACTGGAATTCACTCACTATTATGTCATTAATCAAGGAGCA
>Ga0224496_10000722_pt1 | contig 22494 bp, 16 predicted proteins | sample SF_Jul11_sed_USG_2_FD_168127 | JGI IMG/M metagenome (GOLD analysis project Ga0224496, IMG submission 168127) | Sediment microbial communities from San Francisco Bay, California, United States - SF_Jul11_sed_USGS_8_1 | ecosystem: Environmental > Aquatic > Marine > Sediment | place: USA...
CCCTGGCTCGAGGACGACAACAAGAAGAAAGTCGGCCATCACCTGAAGTACGACGCGCATATCCTGGCTCGATACGACATCGCGCTGGGCGGCATGGCATACGACACCATGCTCGAATCCTATGTCGTGAACAGCGTCGCGACGCGGCACGACATGGACTCCGTCGCACGCCGGTACCTGGGCAAGGAGACGATTCACTATGAAGACGTCGCCGGCAAGGGGGCCAGGCAGCTCACGTTCAACCAGGTCGATCTCGATGCCGCCGCTCCCTACGCGGCCGAAGACGCCGACATCACGCTGCAGTTGCACCAGGCGCTGTGGCAACAGCTGGACGACATCCCGGCGCTCCGGAAGGTGTACGAGGAGATCGAGCAACCGCTCGTGCCGGTGCTGCTCGAGATGGAAGAAACCGGTGTGCTCGTCGACCGGGCGATGCTGCAAAAACAAAGCGGCGAACTTGCAGGGAAGATGGCCAAACTCGAGGCAAAGGCACACGAACTTGCCGGCGGCCCCTTCAACCTGGGTTCGCCGAAACAACTTCAGCAGATCCTGTTCGAGCAGCAGAACCTGCCGGTCATTCGAAAAACACCCAAAGGGCAGCCGTCGACGGCCGAGGATGTGCTCGTCGAGCTTGCCGGCGATTACGAGTTGCCGGCCGTCATCATCGATTACCGCAGCGTCAGCAAACTGAAGAGCACCTACACCGACAAGCTGCCTCTGCAGATCAACGAGCGGACGGGGCGCATTCACACGTCGTATCACCAGGCGGTCGCGGCGACGGGACGCCTGTCGTCGACCGACCCGAACCTGCAAAACATCCCGATCCGTACCGAAGAAGGCCGCCGTATTCGCCAGGCCTTCGTTGCGCCAAAGGGTTACGTCCTGCTGGCGGCCGACTATTCGCAGATCGAGCTGCGCATCATGGCGCACCTCTCGGCCGACAAGGGATTGCTCAGCGCCTTCCGCAAGGAACAGGACGTTCACAGGGCAACGGCCGCCGAGGTTTTCGAGACGGCCCTCGAAGACGTTACCGACGAGCAGCGCCGCTCCGCCAAGGCCATCAACTTCGGACTCATGTACGGCATGTCCGCATTCGGCCTTGCCAAGCAACTGGGCATCAGTCGTGGAGAAGCGCAGGAATACACGGACCTCTATTTCGACCGTTATCCCGGCGTGAAGCAGTACATGGACGATATCCGTGCGAAGGCCAGCGAGAAAGGCTACGTCGAAACCGTATTCGGCCGCCGCCTGTACCTTCCCGAGATCAACGACCGCAACGCGCAGCGCCGCCAGTACGCGGAACGCAGCGCCATCAATGCGCCGATGCAGGGCACCGCGGCCGACATCATCAAGCGCGCGATGATCAGCGTGCACGCGTGGCTGCAGCACGACCGACCTGGAGCGCGCATGATCATGCAGGTGCACGACGAACTCGTGTTCGAGGTAAAGAAGGATGCCGTCGATGCCGTTGCCGAGAAGGTAACCGAGCTCATGAACGGGGCCGCGGACCTCACCGTGGCACTGAAGGTCGATGTCGGCGTCGGCAGCAACTGGGATGAGGCGCACTGAACCCGCGCGCCGTGTTGCCGGAATCCTCGATTTAGAGTCATTCCAAACTAAATTTTCTGCCTTTTCAAGCGCTTGCAGGGATTGGGGAACTCTGATGACCGCGACAGCTCTAAGTTCCTGAGTGCGTAAGTCACTCGCCTGTTTACCTCCCTAAGCAGGCGTGCAACACGGTTACCCCAAGCCTGTTGCTTCTTCTGGCCCCGGGGCACGGACGTGCTTCGGGGCTTTTTATTGCCCCTTCGGGATCAGGTTTCGCGCTCGTGGCAGAGAAATTCCTCGAGCTTGTTGCGCGCTTCGCCCTCGCCCTCGCGGCTCAGGGCCGAGAATTGCTGAACGGTCGCGCTATCCCCAAGATCGCGCCGCACCTCGAGCAGGGCCTTCGCCGCCTGGCCTCGCTTGAGTTTGTCGGCTTTGGTCAGGAGCACGTGCACAGGCAGCCCGACAGCATCGCCGAATGCCAGCATCTGCCGGTCGAAATCCATCAACTGGCGGCGGATATCCACGATCAGGAACATGCCGGCCAGGCTCTTGCGACGCTCGAAATAGTCGGCCATGAGGTCGGCCCAATGATGACGCATCTTGTCGGCAACCTGCGCAAAACCGTAGCCCGGCAGGTCCACGAGGCGCTTGTCGTCGCGCAGCGTGAAGAAATTCACGAGTTGCGTGCGGCCCGGTGTCCTGCTCGTGCGGGCGAACTGGCGACGGTTCACGATCACGTTGATCGCGCTCGATTTGCCGGCATTGGAGCGACCGGCGAAGGCCACTTCGGCGCCTTCGTCCGGAACGAACTGGGACGGCATGTTGGCGCTCTTTATGAAGGCGGCTTGTGGGTATTGCGACATGGGTACGCCCAGTGGATTGTGTGTATAATTCGCGCTTGCTGAGTATGGGGCCGGGCGACAAGTTTGACCGGTCCGGGGTCACGCAGCAAGGCGGCCCGCCGCCTTCCAACCCGGCACCAGACCCGGTGCGACTCAAGCGACGTATCTGGCTCTATGGATTTTTTTAAAGCGCCGGCCTGGGCCGGCGCAGCAAAGTAACGGTTAGACACTATGAATATCAAGCTCGCTCCGCTTTTCGCGACAGTCGGTCTCGCACTGGTCGCAACCCAGGTCCAGGCAGAAAGCCTGGTTGATGGCTCGGCTGAAGCCGGCAAGGCCAAGGCCATTACCTGCACCGCGTGCCATGGTGCCGAAGGCAATAGCGCCAACGCCATGTGGCCGAACATTGCCGGCCAGAATGCGCCCTACCTCCAGGCTCAGTTGCAGGCCTTCAAGGACGGTCTGCGCAAGGACCCGCTCATGTCCAGCCAGGCCATGCTGCTGAGCGACGCGGATATCGCGGACCTCGCCGTCTACTTCGAAAGCCTCCCGGCCGCGGCCCAGTCCGTCGCCGACGCCAGCTCGGTGAATCTCGGCGAAGCGCTGTATCGCGGCGGTAACACGGCGAACGGCGTGCCGGCATGCATCGCCTGCCACGGCCCGAGCGGACGTGGCAACCCCGCTGCCCAGTACCCGGCACTGCAGGGACAACACTCGGTCTACACGGTCAAGCAGCTCAATGACTACGCTGCCGAGACACGCGAGACAGATGGCAAGACGCGCATCATGCGCGACATCGCGGGGCGCCTCAGCGACAAGGAAATCGCGGCACTTTCTTCTTATGTACAGGGTCTGAGATAAGCCACTCATCGTTCAGGACGACACTATGACGAAACATTTTTTCTGGATCGCGGCGCTGCTCCTCACAGTGGCCGCCTGCAGCAAGGAAGAACAGCCTGCGCCGGTCGCGCAGGATGCAGCCGTTGAAGCACCTGCACCCGAGCCCGTGACGGAACCCGTGGCAACCGAAGAAGCAACAACGGAAACGCTCGAGATCGTTGAAGAATCCGCCGCAGAAGAAGAGGCGGAGGATGAGCCTATCGTTCTGGCCGTAGCCGACACAGCGGATGCGTCGGCTCGCGAGTGGAAATACCAGGAAGGCAAGCACTACTTCCGACTGGTTCCGACCCAGCCGACCGTCGGTGGCGCCGACAAGATCGAGGTCGCCGAGTCGTTCATGTACAGCTGCCCGCACTGCTTTACGCTTGAACCGTATATCAACAAGTGGGCCGCAGAGAAAGATCCCGCCGTGCGTTTCGTCCGCATCCCGGCAACGTGGAACCAGGCGGCTGTCCTCCATGCGCAGATCTATTACACGCAGGACATCCTGGGGCGTAACGGCGCGCTCAAGGATCCCGATGCGTTCCACCTGGCGGTCTTCACAGAGTTCCACCAGCGAGGCAATCGCCTGACGTCCGAGACGGTGATCAAGCGCCTGTTCATGCGCTACGGCGTTTCCGAAGACGACTTCAACAAGACCTGGAATTCGTTCGAAGTAAACACGCGACTGCGTCTCGGCGGGGACCTCGTGCGCCGCTATGGTATCGCCGCGGTCCCGACGATCGTGGTGAACGGGAAGTACCGCACAAGCGCATCGGATGCCGGTGGTTACGATCAACTCATCGAGCTTATCGACGAGCTCACGGTGCGAGAGGGCCTGCGCTAGCTAGCCGCTGTCCTCGGCAATGATCTTATAGGCGCCGCTCTCTGAGCGGCGCCAGTACATTCGGCGCACGGCAATGACCTTGCGCGCATCCCCCTCACTGATTTCGAGCCGGAACCTGCTCAGGTAGAGCCCGTCTTCGACGGGATCGCCGAGCAACAGCAGGTCACTCACGGTTACCGCCGTGATGGCGCGCTCGCCGAACGTTTCGAGGCTGAATGCAGACCACTCGGCCTTGTTCATTCCCCAGTGTTCGAACGCCTCGTCGTAAAGATCCAGCCAGCTGAACATGTCGCCTTTTTCGAGACTCACTGCCCACTCGGCTACGGCACTCTCCAGGGCATCGCGTATGGCCGCGGCCTGTTCCGCTTCGACCCAATCGATCTCGCGGCTAATCAGCACGGGGGTCGTGTTCGGTTCGAAGAACGGTTCAAGTTCCAGCAGTTGTTCATTCGGCAATGCGATGCAGCCATCGGTGTCGAGGGGAGGACGCACCCCGCCGTTGGCGTCGACACCGTGTACCCAGATACCGTCACCGGATCGTCCCTGCCGCCTGTCCCACGCGTTCGGGTAGTCGAGCGGGAATGCCGTCGCACCGTATTTCTCGTGCAGCCGGCTCGTATCGAGCTGCTCCGTGACAAAGTAGATCCCGAGCGGCGTGCGCCGGTCACCGGCGTGCTGCTTGCCGGTACCTGCCTGGCCGATCGACATGTCGTCCTCGCGAATCTCCTGCACGCCGTGTGCAGTGCGGTCGAAGCGATGAAACGAGGACGTCGACGTTTCCGCAATGAACACGGTCGTCGTGGATTCTGGCAGTCGCAGGAGCCAGGCGGGGACAGGCTCGGCCACCAGGGACGCGGTGATCGAAAGCAGAAAAAGTGCGGCGAGGAACTTCAGCATAAGCCGATATTACAGGGCTGCTGAGACCATGCTAAGGTCGATCGCCTATCCGACGAAACCGGGGATCTCACGTGAAGCGAACAATTAGCGTCTTTCTTCTCGGCCTGCTGGCCGCAGGTACCTGCGCCGCCACACCAACGGACGAGGCGTTCCAGAACCTCGCCGATGAGTACATCAGCGATCTGGTGAATCTCTCGCCGGTCTACGCGACCGCCATCGGTAACCATAGTGCCGACGACGAACTGGACCAGGTCGACGCTGCCGGCAGGGCCGAAACGCTCGCTTTGTTGCGGCAGTACAAGGCAGCGCTCGACGCGCTCGACAGGAACGAGCTGTCGCGCGCAAACCAGGTCGATGCCGAGCTGCTGCTGCACTCCCTCGAATCCGATATTTGGTCGATCGAGGTCCTGCGCGAGTGGGCCTGGAATCCGCTTTACTATGTAAACATCTCGGGCGGTGCGATCTACAGCCTGCTCGCGCGCGATTTTGCCCCGCTCGAAACACGCCTCATGTCGGCCGCCGCGCGGCTGGAGCAGATCCCCCGCTTCCTCGAACAGGCGCGCAGTTCCATCGAGCCGGCGCGCGTTCCCCGAATTCATGCGGAGACCGCGATCGCCCAGAACCAGGGACTCAATTCGATTGTCGACCTGATGATCGTTCCGCAACTGGATGTTCTTTCCAGCGCACAGCAGCAACGCCTGAATGCGGCCATCGAGACAGCCAGGAATGCCGTAGCGGACCACCAGACCTGGCTCGAGGAAAAACTGCTGCCGCAGGCCAATGGCGACTTTCGCATCGGCGCGGAACTCTACGACACGAAGCTTGCGCTTGCCCTGAATTCGCCACTCAGTCGCAAGGAGATTACGGCGCGCGCCGAACAGGAATTCGAAAGAGTTCGCAATGAGATGTACGAGGTGTCGAAGGCCGTCTATCTCGCCAGGCATCCCATGACGAGATTTCCCGACGATCCGGAAGAAGCGTACAAGCAGGCGATCATCCGCGCGGCGCTGGAGGAGGCCTACAAGAAGCTGCCGCCGCGTGACGGCATCGTGGCCGTGGCCCGGGAGCAGCTCCAGGAAGCCACCGACTTTGTCATCGAACACAACATCGTGACGATGCCCGAGGAGCCCGTCGAGATCATCATCATGCCCGAGTTCCAGCGCGGCGTGTCCGTGGCCTACCTCGACCCGCCGGGTCCTCTCGACCGCGACCAGCCGGCGTTCTACGCCGTGGCGCCGCTGCCGACCGACTGGACCGATGAGCAGGTTGAATCGTTCCTGCGCGAGTACAACATTTACTCGATCCAGGATCTTACGATTCACGAAGGAGTTCCCGGGCATTACCTGCAGCTGGCGCTGAGCAATCGCTACCCATCGGCGCTGCGCAGCGTTCTGTGGTCAGGTCCCTTTGTGGAAGGCTGGGCCGTCTATGCCGAACAGATGATGATCGAGGCCGGCTACCAGGATCACGATCCGCTCATGAAGCTGATCAACCTCAAGTGGTACCTGCGTGCCGTCACCAACGCGATCATTGACTCGGCGATACATGTCGACGGGATGACGCGCGAGGCGGCGATGAAACTCATGGTCGAAGGTGGTTTCCAGGAGGAACGCGAGGCCGCCGGCAAGTGGGTACGCGCCCAGCTCACGTCCGCGCAGTTGTCCACGTATTTCGTGGGCTACCAGGAGCACATCGAGATGCGCGCGGCTGTCGAAGCCCGCTGGGGCGAAGCGTTTACGCTGCGCCGCTATCACGACCAGGCGCTGTCTTACGGCTCGCCGCCCGTGCGGTTCGTGCGCGCATTGCTGCTCGACGAGGACATCCCGCGCCGCGGCGAGTGAATCCGCCACATATTCCAAAAGGGCATAACGCTTCGACGTTTTATCCGCGTTTTCCTGCAACGAAAAAAAGGAGGCCAGCATCTAAGGGTCTATGAATCTCACCGATCTGTGTACCCGGCACTGGCCCTCCGTTGCTGCCGCCGTCGCCCTGGTCGCGCTGTTTGGCCTGACATCCATCGCCTCGCTGCCTATCCAGCTACTGCCGACGATCGAGGAACCGCAGATCTCGGTGGCCAACTTCTGGCGCGCGGCCGCACCCGAGGAGATGGAAGCGAATATCGTCGAGCCGCAGGAAAATGTCCTGCGCAATACGCCCGGCGTCACCAACCTCAACTCCTTTATTGGCCGCGGCACGGGCTTCGTCAACCTGACGTTTGCCGTCGGTACCGATATCCAGACGGCCAAGCTCGACGTCATCAACAACCTGAACCAGGCGCCGCCCCGGCCGGGTGACGCGCTGGAACCGCAGGTGAACGTAGGGGGCGGCGGCCAGACGCCGGGAGCGGCGTCCCTGTTGATTCGCGTGTTGCCCGACAACCCCAATCGTGAGTTGTCCTCCTACCAGAAACTCATCGAGGATACCGTCGAGCCGCGCCTCGCCCGGATCCCGGGCGTCTCGCAGGTAAACCTCCAGGGTGAGCAGCCGCGGGAGCTGCACATCACGTTCGACGCCTACCGGGCCGCCGCGCTTGGCGTCCAGATCAACGACATCATCGCCACGGTATCGCGGGCAACCGACTCGTCGGGCGGTTTTGCCGATGTCGGTCGTCGCCAGTACACGGTGCGTTTCGTCGGCAAGTTCGAGCCGGAGCGTCTGAACGAGCTTATCGTCGGCTGGAGCAACGAACGCCCGATCTACCTGAACGAGGTTGCCGATGTCGACATCGTGCCGCGCAAACAGGACGGCTTTACCTTGCGCAACGGCTACCCCGCCTACTACATCACCGTGCAACGCGACTACGACGCGAACACGGTGACGATTCTCGACGAGGTCAACAAGGCCATCGTCGAACTCAACGACAACGTGCTGCATGCGGCCGGCCTGGAGATGGATCTCAGCTTCGACGCATCCATTCATATCCGCCGGGCCATTTCGCTGGTGCGCAGCAACCTGGGACTGGGCCTGTTACTCGCCGTCGGCATCCTGTATTTCCTGATGCGCAGCCGGCGCGCGACTTTCCTCGTAACAGCCACGGTGCCGCTCTCGGTTCTCGTCGCGTTCGTGGCGCTGCGTTTCTTCGACAAGTCGCTCAACGTGATCTCGCTGGCCGGCCTCGCGTTCTCGGTCGGACTCGTCATGGATGCCGCGATCGTGACGCTCGAAAACATCGTGCGGTGCCGGCAAGCCGGCCTGAGCCACAAGGAGTCCGTCGCGAAAGGGACCAGGCAGATTACGGGTGCGTTGTTCGCATCCACGGTGACGAGTGTCGCCATCTTCGTGCCGGTCCTGTTCATGCAGGGTATGGAAGGCCAGCTATTCCAAGACCTGGCGCTCACCATTGCCGTCGCCGTATCCGCATCGTTCTTCATCGCAATCACGGTGTTGCCGGTTGCCGCGGGTTTCCTGTTGCGCAAGGAGGCCGACGATCCGCTGGAGCACTGGTGGGACCGCATTACCGGGCTGGTCATGAAGCTGACACGCACGCCGTTCATGTGCGGTAGCTGGATCGCCGGCATCCTCGGCGCATCGCTACTCGTGATCTTCCTGCTCGTGCCCAAGGCCAACCTGTTGCCGCAGGCTCCGGCGGATTCCCTGAACGCGTTTTTCGCCATGCCGCCGGGCGGCACGGTAGAGATGGTCGAAACCGAGATCGCCGGTACCATCGTCGAACGCCTCCGTCCGTACATGGAACACAGGCAGGAGCCGCACATTCGTGGCTACAACCTTTCTTCCTTCGGCACCTTCAACGCCTTGTTTATTTATCCACAGGACCCGAATCGCATCGAACAGATGGTGGGCATCGTGCGTGACGAGATTCTCGTCGATTTGCCGGACACCCAGGCATTCGTGCAGCGATCGTCCTTGCTCAACTTCGGTTTCGATGGTGGCCGCAGCATCAACGTTGACCTGCAGGGCTCGAACATCAATGACCTGTCGAATGTCGCGATGCAGGCAATGCCCATCATCAACGAGGCCATTCCGGGCGCCCAGGTGCGCCCCAACCCGGGACTGCAAGTTGCCGAGCCCGAGTTGCAGCTCTTGCCCAATGACAGGCGCATTACGGCCGCGGGCCTCGATCGTGCCGCCATCGCCAATACGGTCCGGGCGCTGACGAGCGGCGCGTTTGTCGGCGAGTACTTCGACGGCAACGATCGCATGGACATGATCCTCAAGGGCCCGGCCTGGAATTCGCCGGAAGCGCTCGCCGCAATGCCCATTGCCACGCCACTCGCGGGTATCCAGAGCATCGGCGAGCTCACGGACATACGACGCACGGTCGGGCCGACCCAGCTCCTGCGCGTAAACGGGCAGCGAACGCTCACGCTGGCCGTAACGCCACCGCCCGAGATGACAGTTCAGGAGGCGCTGGACACGCTGCGCAACGTGGTCGACCCGCAGTTGCGCGAAATCATGCCCGGCGACGTCAGCCTGGCCTATCGCGGTACCGCCGACCGTCTCGAAGAGGCATTCGACACGATGCGCGCCAACCTCGCGATCGCCGCGATTGTCCTGTTCCTGGTGCTTGCCGCGATGTTCCGCTCGTTATGGGATGGCGCGCTCGTCATGTTGTCGATGCCGCTCGCGATTGCCGGCGGCGTTATTTCGTTGCGCGTGCTGAACCTGTTTACGACGCAGGCCATGGATCTGCTAACGACAATCGGGTTCCTGATTCTGCTGGGACTTGTGGTCAACAATGCCATCCTGCTCGTCATGCAGACCCGAACCGGGCAGGACAACGGACTGGAACGCAGTGCCGCGGTCGCCGCCGCCGTGCGAATGCGCGCCCGGCCGATCTACATGAGCACGCTCACCAGCATCTTCGGCATGTTGCCGCTCATGCTGGTTCCGGGCGTCGGCTCTCAAATCTACCGCGGGCTGGCCACCGTCATTATTGGTGGTATGTTCGTAAGTGCCTTATTCACCCTGATCCTGATGCCGAGCATCCTGCGGCTTGCGCCGTTCTCGATCTCACTGCGCGGCAAAGAGAAAGCGACGGTCACCGAGGGAGTCATCGCCGATGCCTGAGAAAATGAAACGTATGAAAGGGCTTCTCGTCTCCGCCTGTCTGCTGACGGGTTCGGCGCTCGCCCAGCAGATGCCGACCATGGTGGTGCAGGTCGCGGACGTCGGGCACACGGAAATCGCACCGACGGTCGCCGTACCGGGCACGATCTACAGCCGTAACGAGGTGCAGGTGACGGCTGGCGTTACCGGACAGCTACTCATGGTTGCGGAGCCCGGCACCGTCGTGCAGCAGGGCGAGCCCGTTGCGCGCATCGACCGGCGTGCATTGTTGTTGCAGCGCGCCGAACAGGAGGCGCTGCTGCAACGTGCGGAAATCAACGTACGGCAACTGGAAAGCCAGCTGCGGCGTCAGCGTGAACTGCAGGGTTCCAGCCTCGTCTCCGAGTTCGAGCTCGAGCAAACCGAGGCCAACCGCGATCTTGCGCTCAGTGACGCCAACATTACGAGAGTCCGCATTCGGCAGATCGACGACCAGATTCGCAGAACCGAAGTGCTCGCGCCCTTCACGGGCGTGGTGATCAGCCGGGCGCACCGGGGTGGCGAGGATGTCGCGCGCGGCGAGGTCCTCGCACAGCTGACGGATATCCGGAACATGGAGGTGCGTGCATTCGTACCGCTGAAACACCTGCCGCGAACGGTCGTTGGCGACTCCATCAGCGTATTCACCGCGGGCGCCGTCTACGATGGGCGCATTCGCTCCCTGGTGCCGACCGGCGACGTGCGCTCGCAGACCTTCGAGGCGCGCATCGACCTGCCGGTATCGGCCCTGGATCGCTGGACCGTAGGTCAGCTCGTCAGCGTGGCCGTACCGATTCGCACGCGGGAACTGGCCATTACCGTGCCGCGAGATGCACTTGTGCTGCGGCACAACGGCTCCTTCGTGTTTCGTATCAGCGACGACAACATCGCCGAGAAGGTCGAGGTAGAAATCGGCGACTCGGCGGGCGAGCTGGTCGCGGTTACAGGTTCGCTGCAACCCGGTGACAGGGTCGCTGTACGCGGGGCGGAAAATCTCAGCGAAGGCGCGTCCGTCAAGGTGATGCTGTCGCAGTCAACAGGCAGTGTGGCGGTGTCCTCCGAGGGCTAGTTGCATATAGAACATGTACACCCCAGATGGTACTTTAACGCCCAACAAAGCGAAGGTGGATCTGGAGAACATGATGGCTGAGTCGAACGCTCAAGCGGACGCAGAGGCGTCAAAGTCCTGGTATACGGGCCTGCTGGATCAGGTTGTCAAGGAAATGATCCGGGTCAAGGCGGTAACCGGAACCGCGGTGCAGGCCAGCCCCGTCTGGATGGTCCCCAATGAAATGCTGATCGCCAAAGTCTGGGGCGTCACCAATGAGAGTGACTTCATCTGGACGATCTCCGTCGACAAGCTGATTTCCGACTACATTGCCGGCCACCTGGCCGCAACGCCCAGGGACGTCGCCAGGCACTTTTCGCTGAAATGGCAAATGGACGCAGACCGGCTGGCCAGTTTCGGGCAGGATGCAGCTGCCAACGCGGATGTCGACGAACGTATGAAGGAGTACTCGGGCAAACTGATCCAGTACGCCGAGACGCTCTATGACCTGTCCAACCGGGACCACGTCTGGGAAGAACGGCAGTCATTCGCGTAGTCGCGAACAAGCACTCGTGAGAGACCTGGTCGCCAACCCGGACTTCCTGGCGTATCGCTTCGATTTCGCAACGGAGAGCGTCGGCTTCCTGCCGATTACGCGCGACGAAATCCGGCGGGTCAGCAGCCTGAGGAAAGACTCGATAGACCCGAACCGGCAGCTCATAGAGGTGCCGCTGGCCGAGCTCGTCGACCTCGCGAACGCACCACGGCAGGCACTGCTCGACAACCCGCCCCGGTTTATCTTTCACACCGCCTATTGCGCATCGACTTTCCTGTCCCGCTGCCTGGATGTCGACGGTGTGAGCATCGGTCTGCGGGAACCGCAGTTGCTTCTCGATGCGGCGAACGCGAAACGATTGCAGTGGCAATCGCAGTCAACCGGCCTCGGTTACCGCGATCTGCCCACGCTGGCCCTGGCGCTCCTCGGGAAACACGCCAATGCGTCCGAGAAACTCATCATCAAGCCCATCAACTCGGTGAACAACATCATTCCCGAGCTGCTCGGGTTATGCAGCTCCAGCAAAGCGTTACTGCTCTACACGGATGCCAGGAACTTCGCCCTGTCGACCTTGAAGAAAGGAGAAGGCGGCAAGCAAACCGTCAGGTCGATGTTCGACCTGCTGCGTTGCGATTTTCCGCAACTGTCAAACCTGCAATTGACGCACACGATCCATATGACCGACCTCAGGGTCATCATGACCCTCTGGAGGCTGCAGCTCGAACAGGCCAGCCAGGCCATCCAGCACTTCTCGCAGAGCAATACCATGGCATCCCTGTACGGGGAGCGGCTGATCCAAAGCCCCCTGGACGTCCTGCGCGCCGCCAACGCGTTCCTCGAACTCGGCATTGCACCTGCACAGATCCAGGCGATCGCGGACAGCGAAGACCTCTCGATCGACGCGAAGAACGCGAGCGAGAAATTCAGCGCGGAAAAACGGGAGCGCATTTACCAGCGGCTCGAGGAATTCTACGGCGAGGATCTCAGCCAGGGCCTGGAATGGCTGGTCAGGAACAACCCGGGCACCGCTCTCGTCCCCGATCCGGGCGGCGCCCTGAAGCTCTAGATACTCTCCCGGCCTCGCTGCAGCTCGTCGAGCATCGGCCCGAGAAACGCTTCGTACTTTTGCCACAAGGCTACGGACTTGGTGTACATGGGTTGCCGGACCTGGAACGCACTGGCTGTCTTCACCACCGCGTCGGTCTTGTTGAACGCGAGGCACGCATCCTCGAATTCGAGATCACAGGCCGCCAGCAAGGCCCGGATTTCCTGCTCCGGGTTCTGCGTTAACGACTCATACCGGACGTCATGGATTTCGCCGGGCAGGGTTCGATGCCAGTGCCTCATCAGCTCCCTGTATTGATTGTGAAACTGGGCAACGGTTTTAAGGTCGTAGGCGAAACGGTAATTTCCCGTCGTGAAGTTCTGCTTGAGTATGGACAGGCAGGTGTCGCGCGCATCCCTGACACAGTGGATGATCCTTGCGTTCGGCAACGCAATCTTGATGAGCCCGACCATCATCATGTTAAAGGGCATCTTGTCGGTAACCCTGCTCGCCTCGTTATTCAGCCGGGCCAGTTGTTCGAGGTAGGTCTTGCCAACCGCCTCAAACGTCGCCGGCGGGTACCTGTCCAGGGGTTCGTACTCGAAGTTGTTCGCTGCGTTCAGAAATCGGCTCGTGCCCTGGGCAAACATGTACTCAAGCTCCCCGGCGCCGTAGACCTCCGAGTGGCTGGCAATGATCTTCTCCACCAGTGACGTGCCGGATCGCGGCATCCCCACGATGAAGATGGGTCTGTCGGATTGCTCTGCGTTGATCTCGAGGCGCGAGATCGCCTCCGCATTGAACGTCCGGATGATGCTCTGGATCAGTGCCCTGTCACTTTCGATGTCGTAGTTGAACTCCTGGAACCTGAGCGCGTTGCCCGCTTTCAGGTACCCGAACGACTTCGCGTAGTCGCCAATGTCCTCGTAGGCCTTGGCCAGCGCGAAAGCCAGGTGAATCCTGCCTTCGGCATTCAATCCGCCTCGCTCGTAAAGATCGAGCATTACGCCGATATGCGGATCGCTGTCGTCGCGGTAACGGTGGATGCCCGAATACGTGAAATGCGCCTGCGTATAGGCCGGCTGTTGCGCCATGACCTGTTGATAGCAGTCCGCCGCGTCTTCCAGTCGTCCTTGAGATTTCAGTATGTTGCCGAGCATGTACCTGGCGATGACGAAATCCTCGTGCCGGGCAAGCACACGCCGGTACGTCTTGCTGGCCAGGTCCAGGTCACCGGCGAGTTGATAACTGTCGGCCAGGTTCATCTGCGCTTCGAGGGAGTCCGGATCGATAGCCAGCGCGCCCTTCCAGAGAACGTCCGCCTCGTCACGACGTCCGGACTGGGCAAGAATCGCGGCAAGCCGGCAATAGGGCTCCGGGCTCTGGACGTCCTCCGCAATCAGGGCGCGATACCCCGCCTCGGCGGCTACCCGTTGCCCGGCGGAATGCGCCTGGATGGCCTGCTGCAGCCGGGCCGTCTGCTGACTGGAAATCGGGCGTCCGGATTTACCGGGTTTGCGGCGCTTCATTTTCGATCGCCTGTCGTAGCGGCCCGAGAAACGCCTCGTAGTTCTTCCAGTGTTCCAGGGCGTCGCTGTAAAGCGGCTGGCGCACCTGCTCCGCGCTGGGTGTCGCGACAGCCCGCTTGTTCAAATGGAAGTTCAGACACGCTTCCTCGAAGGCCAGCCCGCAGTACTCCAGCATGGAACCAACCGTGGCGGGCAGATCGGCGACAAGGTCCTCGTAGTGAAGCGTCAGGATTTGTCCGGGCAGAACCGAGTGCCAGTGGTTCATCAGGTCAATGTAGTCGGCGTAGTACTTGCCGATCGTCTCCAGCTTGTAGGAAAACTGAAAGCTATCGCCGAAAAACTGCCTGTAGATACTCCAGCCGCTCGCCATCGGGTCGCGCCGTACGTCGATAATCCTGGCCCTGGGAAACAGCGTCTTGATCAGCCCGATATGGTGAAAATTGTGCGGCGCCTTGTCGACAAAATTCGGCGCGTCCTGTCGATAGGGCTGTGCAAAGTCCAGGTACCGTTGCGCAAGGGCCCCGATCGCCCCTGCATCGAGGCTTGCCAGGGACTGCGGGTACTGGCCCTGCTCCGACTGCTCGGGGTTGTTGACCGCGCGAGCGATCGAAACGATCTCGTCGAGCTCCTGCGTTGCGTCCACCTCGGTATGGCAAGACAGTATCTGCTCGACGAGGGTTGAGCCACTGCGCGGCAGGCCAACGACGAATATGGCAGCGTCGGAATCGTGGCCCTGGCCTTGCCGCGAGGCAAAGTATCCGGCGGTAAAGACGGACTTGAACTTGCCATTCTGGCTCAGGTAGCCGGCGGGCCGAATACTCGCGTAAGCGCTGTTCGCCGACTCGTAATGCCGGAAGCTCTGCTCGAATTGCGCTGCATCTTCCAGCGCCTTACCCAGCGCGAACTCGATCAATACCCTGTTCATCGGCGTGAGTTCGCCGCCATCCAGCAGACCCTGCATCGCCGCGATTTCATCGTTCGAGAAACGATAGGTTTTCAGATTGGCCAGCTCCCAGTAGGCCTGACCCACCATCGGGTCGACCTCGATCGCCTGCTTGTAGCGAGCCGTTGCTTCATCGGCACTGCCAACGGTCTTCAATACCTTGCCGAGGTGCAACAGGCGCAGGCTTTGCTTGTCTTCCACGGCCGTCAGTTCGCGATAGATGGCGATCGCCTCATCGTGGCGACCGAGGTTGTACAGTATTTCGGCCTTGAGATCGTAGAGATCAATGTTCTCGGGGGCGCGCTTCACGAGCTGCTCGCATTGCGCCAACGCTGCCTGGTACTGCCTGCTGCCCAGCAGGGAATAGGCGTACTCGACGCCGAGGCCTACATCGCGAGGCCTGGTTTCCACGCATTGCGCGAGCGTAGCGGTACTGTACTCGTAGTGCCCGAACTGCCTGGCGATCCGGGTGAGCAACCGAAGCGTGCGCACCTCGTTTGGCACCAGGAGCAGGAGCCGCCGGCAAATACCGTCTGCCGCCTGGAAGTCCCCGCTGGCAAACGCCTGTTCCGCAAGGACCAGCTTGTCGTTGAATGCCTTGATCATCGCGTGCTGCTTGCGCGCGTCCTCGCTGGCTTCGGTCTGCCCTTCCTGCTGCAGGTAGTCGATAAGCACGAGCCATGGAGAGATGAGTTCCGGCCGCGCCGAGGTCACCTCGCCAAGCAACTCTAAAGCCTTGCTGTGATCGTCGTTCCTGAAATAAATCGTTGCCAGGTCCGTCTTGCCCGACGCGTGATCGGGATCGTGTGCCAGCAAGGACTCGAGTATTTCTCTCGCCGCGCCCAGTTCTTCGCTATGCAGGTAGCAACGTCCCAGCATGAACAACGCTCGCGTATTGGCCGTGTCCTCTTCGAGAAATGCCTTTAGCTCCTCCTTGACCGCTGCAACGTCGTCGGGGAGCCGCGCCTCGAGCGCCTGCAATGCCTGGTTTCTTCTGAATGCTTCTAACATGGATAGGCTGGTCTTGGGTCGTGTCAATCGGTCGATTGTACTTACGTCTACCGGAATAGACCAACCGGCCAACCGCGTCGCGCGCCTGAACTCCGGGCGGGCTTTGCTGTCTCTACTGGTGTACTCCACGGGGCCGCGGGATGTATGGCAATTGCTTTCGATACCTGAGCTACCTGGTGCTCTTCTCATTGGGTGCCTGCGCGAGCCCGCTGACGGTCCCGCAAGGCAGCGCGCTCACCACGGATGAATTGCTGAGGGCCGAACCACTGACGGGTGAAGCCGATGTGCCCGGGCTGGCCGACGTCGATGTTCTCGACGTGGACCAGGACATGTTGCAGTTCCTCGCCGCGCACGTGAACCGCAACCAGGGGAGCACGCGCCGACTGCGCGACTTGCTGCGCGCCATCATAACGAGCGGCAATTTTGGTCTCGAGTACGACGAGACGACACGCACCGCACAGGACACGTTCAGGGCGCGGCGCGGCAACTGCCTCTCGTTTACCAACATGTTCGTGGCGATGGCACGTGAAGTCGGCCTCGACGTCACGTACCAGGAAGTCGAGATCCCTCCTGACTGGTCGCTGACAGGCGAAACCTTCAATCTCAGCCGGCACATCAACGCCTTTGTCGACCTGGGTGCGGGCACTACCCGGGAGGTCGATTTCAATATCGACAATTTCCAGGGCAGCTACGACCGTCGACTCATTTCGGATAGCCGTGCGCTGGCTCACTATTATTCGAATATCGGCGCGGAGCACCTGCAGGAACACCGGGTACTCGAGGCGCTGCGCTACTTCCGCAAGTCACTGGCCATCGAGCCCGGGTTCGCCCCGGCGTGGAGCAACCTGGGCGTGCTCTACTCGCAGGAGGAATTCTACGACTACGCCGAAGCCGCATACTTGCAGGCGCTCGAGATCGATCCGCATGAACTCGTGGCGATGAGCAATCTTGGCCAGCTATACGCGTACCAGGAGCAGCATGAGCTCGCCGACTGGTACAACCAGCGGAGTGACCGCCACCGCATGCGCAATCCCTATTTCCGCTATCACCTTGCCTACAACGCCTTCATGGCAGAAGACTACGATGCGGCGATCAGGCACCTTAAGTACTCGGTGAGAAAAGAGAAACACGAAGATTCCTTCTATTTCCTGATGGGCCTGAGCCACCTGCAAGCCGGGGACGCATCGATGGCACGACGGTGGCTCGAGAAAGCTGAGCAGGTGGCGGTGGACGATGCCCTGAAACGCAACTACCACAGCAAGCTCGAACGCCTGCTCGACGGGAGGTAGACGCGGCCTGCTATTCGTGTTCGTCCCGGGCCGGGAAGAACGTCGTCAGCACGTCGTCCAGTAGCGGGCCCCAGTTCTTCCAGTTGTGTCCCTCGCGAACGGTGATGTAGGTCAGATCGTAGCCTTTGCGCTCCAGCACCCGCCTGAAGCGCTTGACCGCCACCTGGTTGTCGTTTTTTGTTCCGACGCTGAGAAACACCTTGAGCGGCAGCGCCTCTCTGTCCTCGTACAACTCGCGCACCACGTCCACATGCGCGGCGCTGGCCGGTGACTGCATGGCAATCCCGGCAAATACCTCCGGCAGCGCCAGCCCGAAGCAGGCACTGTTCAGGCCGCCGAAGGAAAGGCCCAGCACGACCCGGTCATCGCGCAACTGGCTGACCGGCTCTTCCCGGCTGATCGCCGGCACGAGTTCGTCGGCAAAGAACTTCGCGAAATCCGTATTGCACATGAACTCGGCGTTGCGGCGGCTCTCCCTGAGATTGTCAGGATTGCGGCTGTCCAGGAAAACCACGAGCACGGGCTCGATCGCCCCGCTGCCGATCGCCGCGTCCAGAACGGTCTTGATACCGCCCGGGCCCAGGTACATCTGGCCATCGGTCACGTAAAGACTGGGCAGCTTGTCGTCCGCGGTTGCGTCCGCCGGCCGGTATACCCGGTATTGCAGGTCGTAGCCGAGGTGAACGCTGGATATGCGCTGGTTGGCACTCAAGGTGCCTTCCGCCGCGACCCCGGCACCAGCGAGCAGCAGCGAGGCCAGCAGAACCCCTGCGCCGCTTGCCCGGTAGCGAGTTTGTGCCATCGCCTAGCGCACGCGCTTGACGCGTGTCGACTTGCCGCTCTCGGATACGAGGAAGAAGGAGCTCATGCTGCCCGCCTTGATTTCCGCCTCAAAGGGCGCTTTGACATTCCATTTGCGGGCCGTGCTCTGTTTCCAGACCGCCCCGTCGGCGGTATAGAAGTAGTGGATCCCGGTGGCAGTGCGGGTCACGCGGGAGATCGTGACGGCCAGGCTGTCGGTCGTGATCTCTGCCGGTCCATCGAGGTCGCCGAAATTCTCTTTTCGCACCTCGCTCAGCTTCTGTTCGTTGAAGATGCCGCCGTCGGCGATCGTGTCGTAGCAGAGCAGGCGCTCTGCGTCCGACCTGACGGCCCGGCATTGTGTGATGTCACTGATGTTGACGAGTTCATCGGCCAGGACCGGCGACAGGGCGCCTGACGATACGGCGAGCCCCAGTGCCAGCGAGCATCCCATAGAGGTCGCAATTTTCCCACGCGGAAGGCTAATCATAGTGAATTTTCTACCTGATTCAGTGTCTAAAAACCCCTCGATCGGCAGCTTGGTTCCGTCGACACTCGTCCGACGGGGGCGATGCCGCAGAGATTAACAAATACTTACAGCTTGAACAGCCTTGGATCGCAGCGCCCACGCTGCAAAGGGATTCACTATGAGAATGCTTATCGCGATCGTCGCCGTGTGCTGCGGTCTCCTCGGCGCGCCCAATACGGCGCATGCCGCAGACGGGGTGGTGCCCGAGCCGTTTCGGGGCTTCGATCCCGATTCCAGGAAAAGAATCACTTACGAAAACCTGGATACCCTGCTCGGCGCCGTGGTGGCGGACATGGGCCGCTCGACCCGGGAAAAGGCCGCTCCCGACCATGCCAGGACCGGCACTCGCATGAAGACCAAGGTGAACCCCGCGACCGTCAATGAGGGCAACCGCTTCTACTTCGAGACCTTCGTCGACAATGAGGCTGCCCAGGCAACGCTGCGCAGCATCCAGGAAGTGCTGGAGCAACTGCCGGCCCAGGTGCCGCTGGCATCTCTTAACCGGGACGAACAGCTGGCCTACTGGCTGAACCTGTATAACGTTACCGTCCTCAATGAGATCGTCGCGATCTACCCGCGACAGGACCTCAAGCGAATCCTGGAGGGCAAGAAATCGATCCTGGCGAAAAAGTCACTGAACGTGGCGGGCGTGCCTTTGAGCCTGGATGACATTCAGTTCACCATTCTCAGGCAGAACTACGACAACAACCCGCTGATCATCTACGGGCTATACCAGGGCAACATCGGCGGGCCGAACATCCGTACCAGGGCCTATTCCGGAAAGGACGTATACGCGGCGTTGACGGAAAATGCGATTGAGTTCATCAACTCGAATCGTGGCACCGCCGCGAGGAACGCCCAGAACTTCCGCGTGTCGAGTTTTTACGATCGCAACCGGGCCTACTTCCCCAACTTCGAGGCCGACCTGACGGCGCATTTGCTGAAGTACCTGGAGGGTGACGAGCGCGCCGCTCTGCAGGCGGCGAGCACGCTGAAACCGGACATTAGCGACTGGACGGTGACGGATCTCGGCGGTTCGCGACGCGAGATCGGCGGTAGCCTGGCGCTGAACAATGCGGCGCTGATGGGTTCGATGTCCGGCTCGAACGCAGCCGATTCGGGCGGCGCACTCGGGTCCTCCGGAGGCAGTGCGGCAGGGAATCTCAGCCCGGCACTGGCGAGGCAAATGAAAGAGCGCGAAGCCGGGCAGGAAGAGAACGAGGATGAGGATGCAGACGAGGTCCCGGCGGAGCCCGGCCCAACCACCGAGCAAAATTGAGTATAATTATGGGTTACGCATACCCTATCTGAACCCGCGATTCTCGCGCGAGGAATTCTCCATGACGCATTACACAGCCAGAACGATTCTGTTTTTCTTCGGATTTTTCGCGCTGTACGGGACAGCCGGCGCGGCCGAGTCAACCGTACCCGAGCCCTTCCAGGGTTTCGATGCCGACTCGAAATACGCCATCAACTACGACGACCTGACCGCAGTATTGAAAACCGTCGTGATCGACATGGGGATATCGACGCGTCGCGTGGCCCAGGAGGGGCCGGAAGTGACCGGCACGCGCATGAAGAACAAGGTCAAGAAGACCGCCAACGAGGGCAACCGCTTCTACTTCGAGACCTTCAAGGACGATGAAGAAGCCCAGCAGTTTCTTCGCGATATCCAGAAGAGCCTCGAGCAGTTGCCATCGGAGGCACCGCTCAGGCACTTCTCTCGGGAAGAGCAGCTGGCCTACTGGCTGAACCTCTACAACGTCACCGTGTTGAACGAGGTCATCGCGGTGTACCCGGCGAAGAACCTCAAGAAGATCACGGTGGGCAAGAAGTCGATTTTCGACAAGAAGCTGCTCACGGTTGCGGGCGTGCCGTTAAGCCTCAACGACATTCAGTTTACGATTCTGAAACAGAACTACGACAACAACCCGCTGGTCATCTACGGGCTCTACCAGGGCATCATCGGCGGCCCCAGTATTCGCAAGCGGGCCTACACCGGCGCCGACGTCATGAGCGCACTGGAGAACAACGCCTACGAGTTCATCAATTCCAATCGTGGCACCTGGGGGCGCGACAAAGGCGTGTTCCGGGTCTCGAGTTTCTACGACCGGAACCGGGCCTTCTTCCCCAACTTCGAGGCCGACCTGGCGGCGCACCTCGAGAAGCACCTGACCGGCACCGAGCTCACCAAGCTCCAGGCCGGGCTCAAGTTGAAGGCGAATATCGACGATTGGTCCGTGACCGATCTGATGGGAACGCACCAGCGCATCGGCGGCAGCTTTGCCACGAGCCGTGCAGCCCTCCTGGATTCGGTGCGCAGCACCGTGCCCATGAACAGCGGTACGCCCACGGACGGGGCCACCCTCGGCGCTTCTGCCGGGTATGGCTCGGCCACCATGGCCTCCAAAGGCGCCCATCTGCAACGCATCGACCCGGGACTGCTCGCGGTGCTGAAGGAGATCGATGACAAGCGAAACGCCGAGAACCAGCGCAACGCGGCCGTCACGGTCGAGGACCTGGAAGACTCAGACGAGGATGAAGACCAATAAGGTATGGAACTCCAGGCGGGGACCGGCCTCTAAAGCTTCAGCGGTGCACAGAAGTCACTTGCCCGTCTGACGCTCGGAACAGGGCGGCCACATGTGGGGGGAACCACGATGACGAAACACAACGCTACGGTCATACTCCTTGTATTCGCGACCTTGCTGATGTGCCAGGGCGCGAGGGCCGCTGAATCCACCGTACCCGAACTCTTTGTCGGGTTTGACGACTCGTCACAGCTGGCGATCAATTACGACGACCTGACCAGCCTGCTGCGCGCCGTCGTTGTGGACGTCGGTCGCTCCAGCCGCACGGTTACCGAGGTTCCGCCGGATATCACCGGCACTCGCATGAAGGCCAAGGTCAAGCGATTCACCGCCAACGAGGGCAATCGCTTCTACTACGAGACCTTCACGGACAATGACGCCGCGCAGCAATACGTGCTCAACATTCGCAAGAGCCTGGAACAGCTGCCGTCAGAAACACCACTCGCCAGTTTTTCGCGCGATGAGCAGCTGGCGTACTGGCTGAACCTTTACAACGTAACCGTATTGAACGAAGTCATTGCCGTATACCCACGGCGGACCCTGCGCAAGCTGTTTCGTGGCAGGAGTTCGATCTTCTCGAAGAAGCTCCTCAATGTTGCCGGGATTCCGTTGAGCCTGGACGACATCCAGTACACGATCCTGAGCCGGAACTACGATAACGATCCGCTCATCATTTACGGGCTATACCAGGGCATCGTCGGCGCGCCGAATATCCGCACCTCAGCGTACACGGGCGACGACGTATATCGGGCACTGGAAGAAAATGCAGACGTATTCATCAACTCGAATCGCGGCACACTGGGTCGCGAGGAAGAGTTCTTCCAGGTATCGAGCTTCTATGACCGTAACAGACAGTACTTCCCCGATTTCGACGCGGACCTCACCGAGCACCTGCTCACGTTTCTCGACGGCAAGGAACGCGAACGACTTGAGGCGGTAGGCAAGCTCAAGCCCGATATCGACGACTGGACGGTGACGGACATGGGCGGGACCGTTCCTGTAGTCGGTCGCAGCCTTGCTCACAACAACGCCGCGCTTCTCGATTCCTACAAGGGTAATCGACGAAATATTGACGGCAGCGTCAGGCTGGCCA
>Ga0224496_10000723_pt1 | contig 22476 bp, 21 predicted proteins | sample SF_Jul11_sed_USG_2_FD_168127 | JGI IMG/M metagenome (GOLD analysis project Ga0224496, IMG submission 168127) | Sediment microbial communities from San Francisco Bay, California, United States - SF_Jul11_sed_USGS_8_1 | ecosystem: Environmental > Aquatic > Marine > Sediment | place: USA...
TGAGAAATTTTATTAGGGCCCCTTTAAATCAAGGTTATTAAAATTAAATTCTGAATGAGTTAATTGGCACTAATAAACTGTGATTATCTAGGCTGAATGTTGCTGTTTACCTGAACTATCGACAGGCCTCATTCGACTCAAAGCAAACGTTCGTGGGATTGTTTCTGAGAGTCCGCTATCACCACATAACGGATATTTAGTAAACCCTAATGCAGTTCCTGCAAATAGCCAAAGCAGAAATTTCGATTGACTATAGAATTTTTCAATTACACACTGTTTTCATGTAACTTATATCACTGACTTAATTTCACATAAACGTTCTAATATATTCATCAATTAATAACTTGTTAGTAATGTATTCCATCTGACAAGAATTAAGACTTTGTCTCGTTTTCCATGATGAGAATCAATGTGATAGACTCAACTATCTTCTTCGGAAGAATGCTCATTAAGATTATCTGTAACCGGAAGTGCAATATATCGAAGTATGAGAAATCCTATCATCCCTGCAAAGATCACTGCGCCTGTTCTAGGTGACGTAGTCCATCGCGAGCGTTTATATAAGATTATTGATGAGAGCTCACAAATCCCAATCATCTTTATTTCTGCCCCGGCCGGCTATGGAAAAACAACATTAGTTAATGCGTATATAGAAAAGAGAAATATTCCTTGTCTTTGGTATAAGATCGATGCTGGTGACGGAGATATTTCTTCATTCTTTTATCATTTTGGTATGGCAAGTAAAAAATCAACAGGCAACAAAAAGGACATGCCTCTATTAAAGCCTGAATATCAACTGGGTATCCCTGCTTTTACAAGACATTATTACCGTGAGTTGTTTGCTCGACTGTCTCCCTGCACAATGGTTGTTTTTGATAACTATCAGGATGTGGGTAAGGACTCTACACTACACGACATAATGCAAGAAGCAATTCAGGAAGCCCCTCAGGGTTATTGTCTTGTTTTTATTTCTCGTGAAGAGCCGCCATGTGGTTTTGCAAAGGCTAGCGCAAATGGTGATATGTTGAAAATCAGCTCAGAACTTCTTGCGTTTACCTATGATGAAAGTGTGCAGGCTGCAAAACTATTGGGTATAGATAAAAAATTAGATATTGATTTATTAAAAAAAATTCATTCGTGTACAAAAGGTTGGGTAACAGGGTTTAAATTACTACTTAATAAAAAAGATGAGCTCAAAGATATAGGAGTTGATCTTGAAACAGCAAGCCAGGACATTGTGGTTGACTATTTTTTGGGCGAGATATTAAGTCATATTGACCCTGAGACAAAAATGTTTTTACTTAAAATATCTGTACTACCTAGTATTACAGTATCTTTAGCAAAACAATTAACAGGGTTAGCCAATACAAAGAAAATTCTTAATGGCCTTATTCAAAAACAGTTTTTTACCACGCGGCATGGGCGATTTAAAGCCACATATGAGTTTCACCCATTGTTTCATAAGTTTCTGGCGCATCAACGCGAAGAACAACTAGCTCAACCAGAGCTTGACGATATTTATAACACTTCAGGCCTCCTGTTAGCAGATGCTGGTGATTATGAAAATGCCATAGAACTACTGGTAAAAACAGAGAACTGGGATGTCGTTATAAAAATACTGGAGAAACATGCAAAAAGCCTTATTGAACAAGGACGAAATTCTCAATTAATAAGATGGATCGATAGATTGCCTCCAGCTAAATTAGCTGATTGTCTCTGGATTAACTACTGGTATGGAGCTGCTCTAACAAATTATGATAATAATACAGCTAGAGACAGATTTACAAAGGCCTACCAGCTGGCAAAAGATAATAATGATATTCAGGGGCTTTACTTAAGCTGGTGTGGCATTGCTGATACATTCACCTTTGCCCATAATAATTTTTTAGAATCAATTTCATGGATAGATGAGCTTCACTGGCTAAGAGATAACTTTCCTAAATATCCGAGCATTGAAGCCAGAGCGCGACTTATTCTTTCAGCAGCCATGTTGTTGATCTGGGCAGACCCAAAAAGTCCGGAGCTCATTTATTGGATGAAGAAAATTGAGCTAGTCTACAAGATTATCCCTAATAAGGCTTTAAGGATATTATGTGGAATACAGCTGATACTGGATTATGGGCAGCGTGGTGAAGTTGCAAAGCTCAGGCATATATCAGATGCGCTTAGAAAATACATAAACAGCGAAGAGACACCAGATTTTCTCGTGCTTTTTTTAGAGACAATATTAGTGGCCTGCGATTACTTAACAGCGGAATTTAAATTAACTAATGAGGATATTGATGCTGCTTACTCACGATACGAAGAAGTAGGTCTTGATTTTTTTAATGGTTTCGTTCTATCGCATTCTATATATCATGCTGAGTTAAAGGACGACACAGAAAGAGTAAGACAATTACTTGACGCTTACAGGCCCAATATTTCTGAGGACAGTGATCTTGATCTTGGTCACTATCATCATCACGAAGCTATTTATTCAATGAATATTAATGATACTAACAGGGCTATCCAGCACGCTCGTTTAGCCATAGAACTGACTGAAAAAGCACATGCTCCTTTTCCTGAATCGGTAACCAGGACAATGGGGGCTTATATATATACGGAACTAGGTTGTTATGATCAGGCTATTGTAGAGCTTGAAATTTCTGAGAATATCCTCGCAGCATACAATAGCCATTCTGGATTAGCCCTAATTTTATTGGTTCGTAGCTGGATTGCTTTAAAAAATACTGAGCATGACAGCATGATTTTACATCTGACTGAAGCGCTTGATATATTTTATGAAAAAGACATCCGCTCACTTTACCTGTGGCCACATAAATTAATCAATAATTTATGTGCAGTAGCGCTGGAAAATAATATCAGGCCGGAATTTGTTAAGCAGATCATTACAACTCATAAATATAAGCCACCTAACAATCAATCTGTCTCCGAACACTGGCCTTACCCTATTAAAATATACACGCTCAATCGTTTTGGTTTAGTAAAAAATAATAAGAATATACGGCTAAGTGATAAAAATCAGCAATTCATGAAAGCATTGATTGCTTATGGCGGGCGTGATGTACACGAAGAAACCCTGTCAGACGCACTTTGGCCAGATACGGAAGGTGATGCGGCCCATCAGAACTTTGCCACCACTTTACACAGAGTGCGTAAGGCCTTGGGCAGTAATGTTATACAGTTGCGTCAGAACAGGGTAAGCCTGAATCCAGATTACTGCTGGATAGATATCTGGGCGTTCAAACGTAATCTTGGTGAGATTGAAAGGTCTTTACTAAATAGTGAACATTCACTGCAGGAGCTTACCGAACGTGCGGTCAGTTTATATCAGGGGCCATTTCTTGGTGTTGATGAGAATGAGCACTGGATACTCTCAGCACGTGAAAAATTGAGTGGCCAGTTTCTAAAAATGCTTAATATTACAGCTGAGTCATTTTGCCAGGCAAAGGAATATCAGCTGGCATTAAGCTCTTACCAAAAAGGTCAGGAGATAGATGATTTGTCAGAAAAAAACTACCAAGGCTTAATCTATTGCCATACTTGTCTCGGTAACCGTACTGAGGGTCTGGCCATCTATGAACAGTGCCGTGAACGTCTCAATACTGCGTTTGGAATTGAACCCAGCAGCGCGACTGAAAAGCTCTATAAGTTACTGAAAGATAGCTGAACAATTTACTCCTCACCCCATTCTCCCCTCCATCACCGATCATTGTATCTGTCTGATCCGAATGTTTTTTTCTTTTAATCAGATCTAATCAGCTTTTTGTACCCAATTTGTAACCATTGTTGTTATACCCTCAATTTTAGATTTTAAAAACAATACACGAAATGTGTTTATTTAATCGAATAATGATTGTGATTGTTGTTCTGTATTGTTTCTAAATCAGTTTAGACCACAAATTACGAACAAAAATTAGGGGTAGTGAAATGAAGTCATATCAAAAAATAAAATTCTTACAAGCAGCAGGCATTTTGAGTTTGCTGTTTTTTAACGCAACCACAGCAAATGCAGGTTTATGTGATGGTTTTACGGGTAAGGCGTTAGGGCTATGCATGGCCTACACTGCAGGCATGAAATGCAATACCGAAGAACCATCTGGAAATGATGCGGCATGTGCAAGAATAGAGCAAAATCTAGTAGAAACAACAGGGGAGCCACTGCCCTGGACATGCCCTGCATTCACATCTGAAAGTATCGTTTTTGCTTATCAAAGTAATGCAGATTCCATTACCAATGTAGATTTTGTTAACCGTACTGCAGAGATAGATTTTTCAGATTTATCAATGATTGCTTTTCATGGTAGCGAGCCCTGGTATCAATATTTTTCAGGATTATCTGTATATATTCAACCCGGTGATTATATGGCTGTGGAACAAGATCACACAGGTGTTGATAACAAGGTAACGCTAAGCCAGGCGCAGTCAGATGCATGTAGAGTAGAAGCAAAAGAGGCTTATGCTACGATTAAAAACATTGCTTGTCCGAATGGTGGTACCTATCCTTCTTCCTGTACAACCAGATTAGATTACTGTGATGCAGGAATTTCCGAGACTAACGTAGAACAAGATCCAGATAGAATAATCAAGCCAGGCTGTGGCACTCATACAATATTATTATTTTAAACAGGGCTCAGTACTTATATTTTATAAACATGGAATGATAAATATGAAAACAAAAAAGCCCTGCCATTAAAGCTTGCAGGGCTTTTTATTAAACATAATAAAAACTATACCAGTGAGTCTGTAATGGATAAAAGTTACATCATCCGTATCTATGAGCAGGAAAATAATTCTGTCATGGGCGTTGTAGAAGATATTGAACAAAATAAACGATTCGGCTTCAGTAGAGCAGATGAACTTTGGGCGCTTGTTACTAATAACAGGCAGGGACATACCGGTACCAATCTGAATAAGGCGGATACATTAGGTATAACAGATGAAATACCACCACCCAGTACAACCAAGGCCTGTTAGGTTTATATGAGATAGATAGTGCATTAAACCGATTTTTGCTGCATACATTGAAATGCCGTTTTGACAGGTTCTTTATGCAGGTAAAAAAATATTTGGGTGTATATGATAGTTAGTTAAAGTAAAAATTAATTTAAAATTAAATGAGGAAAATGAAATGAAGGTAAAACAATTATTAGCGGCGATATGTATCAGTGTGTTTATGCAATCAACAAATGCAGCATTCGTTACATCAACTACTACAAATGGAAATGTTGTTTATGAATATACCTATCAACCTGGTATTAGTGAATTAGAGGTGATATTTAATAACTTACAATCTGTGCAGATTGACTTTGATAATAGCTACGCATATCAAGATGATATTTTCATGAATATCTATAACAATACCGGTACAAGCTGGACTGGTTTTGATTTTGAACTGGTTGGCGTTGGTATTTTTGGACCATTCACTGCGGATCTTAATACAGGTACGCTTGTAAACGCATTATTTCATGAAAATGATCTAGCTACAGGCCTGGCTTCAGGTGTCGAATTGGTGTTTGGTGATTCGGAAGATGTTGGCCTTTATAATGTTGCAGGTTCTGTTAATACGAGTTACTCGCAAAATTATTCACTGATTTTAACGCCCACAACTGTGCCAGTACCTGCGGCGGTATGGTTATTCGGATCAGGGCTTTTAGGTTTGATAGGCGTAGCAAGACGCAAAGCCAAGTGTAGTATTAGTTAATACTACAAGTTGGTATGTGAAAAAATCATAACAAAATAGAGTGGAATAAAATGAAAAAAATACAAATGTTAGTAATGTTGTTTATTAGTGTGATAACGCAACCTGTTACAGCAGCATATATTGATTCCGTTGTTGAAAATGGTAATACATTTACACCTTTCCCCAGTGGTGTTGATTATGAAACTTCAATAGGTGTTACCAGGTTTCAAGTTGAATTTAATAATCTAAATTCAGTACAGATAAATCTTGATAACGAATTTATGTATCAGGATGATATAGGTATGCTAATTGTTAACAATACTGGTACGGGTTGGTCAGGCTTTAATTTTGAGCTGATAGGTGTTGGTTTTTTTGGGCCATTAAGCCTGACTCCGCAGACTGGAATATTTTCTGAGTGGTTATCTTCCGGAAGTGATCCATACACTGGATTAAATACGGAAGCATATGTGGGATTCGACCCTTTTGAATACGTGCAATTTAGTGTCTCTGGAAAAATAGATACAACATTTGTACAACAATATTCCTTAATTATTACACCAACAACTGTGCCAGTACCAGCGGCGGTATGGTTATTTGGATCGGGTCTTTTAGGTTTGATTAGCGTAGCAAGAAGAAAAATATAAATTAATCTTTCGTCGCAATGACGAGTAAATGAATAAAAAATGGGAGAATGACAAATGAGAATTTTAAAAATATTATCAACAGTTGTTGCGTTATTTATTTCAACCAGCACAAGTGCTATAACATATAATTTTTATCAGGGTGGATATACTGAGGGAGCATTTGTCTCTGGCACATTTGAGCTAGAGGATTACAATCAGGATGGGCAACTATCTTCTTTCGCAGGTGAATTGATTGACTTTTCCATGACATTTTCAGGAAATAGTTTAGTTAATGCATTTTCAATTAGTCATATAGAAACAAATTATAATGAGGTGGTTTATAATCTATATGATCTAGGAAATTTTTTAGGTGATGATACAAACACAGGCTACAGCAGCTATGAGCAGATTTCTGCTGCTACTGGTACTGGTCTTCTCTACGGGGCAGGTGCTGCATTAGGAGAACTTTGCGTGTCAGGCTTTGATTGTGGGGTCGTAAATAATAGTGGTGCAGGTGATTATACTTATGAAATGGTTGTAGTTTCTTCAGTCCCAGTTCCTGCGGCGGTTTGGTTATTCGGATCAGGTCTTTTAGGTTTAATCGGCGTAGCAAGACGCAAGAATCATAGTTGTATAAACAATGATTAATAGTGGCTCCTATTTTGGCCGAAAGCCGTCACTTAAAAACACCCCTACGTAAATATCAACCCACGAACAGCTTCGTTGCAATCAATCAGCACTAAAAATAAGAGGGTGTACTAGTTGATTTTTAATTTTAGTTGGTTGTTACCAAAATCAGGTTATGACGTCTGGCTGCTCACGACCGCTTCGTTTTTTAATGTCAGCAATGTCGTTGGCAATTTCGATTAATTCTGCCAGTGCTGTTTGAGTTGGCATATCGTGCAAGGTTACATCGGTTACATATTTTTCTATATAGATACGCAATGTTGCGCCTTCAGTACCGGTACCCGATAACCTGAAAACAATTCTTGATTCATCTTCGAATAAAATACGGATACCCTGATTTTTGGTGATACTGTGATCAACTGGATCGCTATAACTAAAATCATCACAGAGTTGTACTTTGTAACCGGCGTATTCTTTGCCTGTCAGTGATGTTGTCTGTGTTCTCAGGTTTTGCATTAATTCATCTGCAACTTCACTGTTGATGGCTTCGTAGTCATGTCGGGTGTAGTAGTGACGACCGTAACGCTGCCAGTGCGAACGAGTAATGTCTTCAACTGATTGTTGTTTGACCGCGATCAGGTTTAACCAGAACAGCACTGCCCAGATGCCATCTTTTTCACGGATGTGGTCTGAGCCGGAGCCAAAACTTTCTTCACCGCAAAGGGTGATACGATTATCGTCGAGCAAGTTGCCAAAGTATTTCCAGCCGGTCGGGGTTTCGTAACAGTCTATGCCCATGGTTTCTGCTACTTTGTCAACCGCACGGCTGGTGGGTAAAGATCGGGCCACGCCACGGATACCCAGTTTGTAACCGGGCAAAAGGTGCGCATTCGCCGTCATGATGGCCAGGCTGTCGCTGGGGTTGACGAAAAAATCCCGTCCCAGGATCATGTTGCGATCACCATCGCCATCCGAAGCGGCACCAAAGCCGGGAGCGGTCGGGCCGGCATTGAGACGCGCGACCAGTTCCTCGGCATGGGCCAGATTGGGGTCAGGGTGGCCACCGCCAAAATCTTCTAGAGGTACACCATTAATCACGGCATCAGGGTTGGCAGAAAGACGTTTGCCAAATATTTCTCTGGCATAAGGACCGGTCACGGCATGCATGGCATCAAAACACATGCTGAGCAAGCCGGATGTAAACAGTAATTTGATTGTTTTAAAATCAAATAGATGCTCCATCAAGTCGGCATAGTCAGCCACTGAATCAATCACCTCGATGTGCATGTTACCAATACTGCAGCTGTGCTGGTGATTGAGATCAATATCATCGGCCTCGGCAATCTGGTATTCATTGATGCTTTTACTTCTTTCATAAACAGCATCGGTAAATAGGGTGGGAGCCGGGCCACCATTGGCTGTATTGAACTTGATGCCAAAATCGCCATCAACGCCACCAGGATTGTGGCTTGCTGACAGAATAATGCCACCAGCTGCTTTATATTTTCGTATCAGACATGAAACAGCCGGTGTTGATAACAGGCCGTTTTCACCCACCATCACTTTTTTAACGCCGAAGGCTGCAGCCATTTTCAGGATGGTCTGGATGGCGTGGGTATTGTAGTAACGGCCATCACCGCCGAGGATCATCAGGCCACCTTTTAGTTCGGTGGCTTCATTGAAAATGGACTGAACAAAATTCTCCAGATAATGTGTCTGCTGAAAAACGCTGACTTTTTTACGCAGTCCAGATGTGCCCGGTTTTTGTCCGGTATAAGGTGTTGTTGCTACGCTGGTCATATTCTTTTATCTGATTGTGGTTACTCTGATTTTTTTATAGTTACATTACTGCTAACGCAGGTCAAATGTTTAAGTATGATTTACTATAGAATTTACACAAAAGCGTGTTTTTAACATATCGTATTCCATTATGTGGTGAATGATTATTTCATATTTTAAAAAAGCGCATAGTATTATCGTCAAATAAGTTAGATTATGCTTGTGACAATACAATGTGGAGACTGAATAGTGGTTACAGTGTAATTATATTGGAATGAAAGTTGCCTGTCGGCATGTTAAATATATGTAAATAGAGGAAACATAAATAATGTCAGAGCTCACACAGTCGAATGCATGGTTAGCATTGAGGAAACATTACAATGAGATAAAACATACTCATATGCGTACTATGTTTGAAGAGGATGAAAAAAGATTCGATAAATATTCACTGGAAATGAATGAGATTCTTTATGATTACTCAAAAAATCGCATCAACGATGAAACGGTTAAATTATTATTGCAGCTGGCCGATGATGTAAAACTGCCCCTGCGAATAGAAAATATGTTTAACGGGGAAGTGATAAATCATACCGAGCATCGGGCGGTGTTGCATACGGCGTTAAGAGATCAGGGTAATCAGCCTCTGATTGTCGATGGCATCGATATCATGCCCGAGATCAGGGAAGAACTGGCACGTGTCAAGCAACTGGCAGAAAAAATCAGGACACGAGGGTGGCGCGGTGCTACCAATCAGGCCATAACTGATGTCGTTAATATTGGTATTGGCGGCTCACATCTTGGGCCATTGATGGTAACCGAGGCATTAAGGCCCTATACGCTGCATGACCTCAATCTACATTTTGTTTCCAACGTGGATGAAAACCACATTAATGACGCGCTCGAGTATCTGAACCCGGAAACCACCTTATTTATTATCGCCTCGAAAACATTCACCACGCAGGACACGATGGTGAATGCTGAAACGGCACGTCAGTGGTGTATCAACAAGCTGGGTAATGATGAGTACTTACACCGGCATTTTGTCGCCGTTACCTCGAATGTGCCGCTGGCCAAAGAATTTGGTATTGCCGAAGAAAATATTTTCAAAATGTGGGACTGGGTAGGTGGCCGTTATTCACTCTGGTCAGCCATCGGTCTTTCGATTGTTATTGCAATTGGTTCTGATCAGTTTGATCAGTTGCTGGCAGGTGCGTATGAAGCCGATATGCATTTCAGGCAGGCACCACTGGGAAAAAATATTCCGGTAATGATGGCTTTATTAGGAGTCTGGTATAACAATTTCTTCGAAGCCCAGAGCATGGCGGTATTACCCTACGACCAGCATCTGCACCGTTTTCCAGCTTATCTGCAACAGGCAGACATGGAAAGTAACGGTAAAAATGTTGATCGACAGGGTAACCAGGTGGACTACACCACCGGGCCGGTAATTTTTGGTGAGATTGGTATTGCCGGGCAACATGCCTTTTTTCAGTTATTGCATCAGGGCACCAAATTGGTACCGGCAGATATACTCGCTCCGGTTTATAGTATCCGTTGTATCGCCCGGCATCATCGTGCCTTAATGTCGAATGTGTTTGCGCAGACAGAAGCGCTGATGCGTGGAAAAACTGAACAGGAAGCTTATGAAGAGCTCAAGGCTGATGGTCTTGATGAAAAACAAATCAAACAGCTTCTGCCGTATAAGATTTTTCCTGGCAATCGTCCAACTAGCACCTTACTGTTTGATACTCTCAATGCAAAAACATTGGGCAGTATTATTGCCCTTTATGAACACAAGATATTTGTGCAGGGCGTAATATGGAACATCAACTCATTTGATCAATGGGGAGTGGAGCTGGGCAAACAGCTGGCAAAAAATATATTGCCAGAATTAAATGACATCGAACAGATCGATGCACACGATAGCTCAACAAATGGCCTGATCAACCATTACAAGCGCCATCGTCCGAGAAAAACGGGTTAAGTTTATCAGGGTAAAAAAATGCAGATACTGGCCGGTGATATTGGTGGTACCCATACACGACTTATTTGTGCTGACGTTAGTAATGGTGGTCATCATATCCTTGTGGAAAAAAGTTATTCCAGTGCGGATTATGGTGGTTTGGTTCAGGTTATAGATGTGTTTCTTTCGGAGCACAATATCATGCATCCTGTTGACGCTGCCTGTTTCGCTATAGCTGGGCCGGTTGAATCAGGTGCGGCCAAAGTGACTAATCTTCCGTGGATAATCACTGAAAAAGACCTGAGCGTTCAGCTACATACGCCACGGGTAAAACTGATTAATGATTTTGTCGCTGCTGCCTATGGTGCTTCAGATCTGCAGGAGTCGGATATGCTGGTGCTGCAACAGGGTTCTGGGGTTGGTAAAAAGTCAGCACATCCGGAAGCAGTCATTATTGGTGCGGGTACCGGTTTTGGTGCTTCACATCGGGTATGGTTAAACGATCACTATCAGGTTTTTTCCAGTGAAGCAGGGCACGCCGGTTTTGCCCCAGAAAATGCTGAGCAAAACCGGCTTCTGGGCTGGTTGCAGAAAAAATATTCTCACGTCAGCCTGGAAATGCTTTTGTCTGGGAAAGGACTGATTACGATTTATCAATTTTTGCACGAAGTCGGAGATTTTTCTGAGGCTTTAACTATCCAGCAGGCCATGCGGGAAACTGATCCTGCTCAGGTTATTGCCGAACACGCACTTTTAGAAGATGATGATTTGTGTCAGAAAGCGCTGGATATTTTTGTTGATATTTACGGTGCAGCTGCCAGTAATGTTGTATTGCATTATTACCCTGTGACTGAGCTTTATATAGCGGGCGGTATTGCGCCCAAAATAAAAGATAGAATGTCTGCGCCACGTTTCCTTAAGGCATTTTTGAATAAAGGTCTTATGTCTGTGAATATGAAAAAATTGACAATAAAATTAGTCACGCAGGACAAAGTTGGGCTTTATGGCGCATTGGCGTACGTGCGAGCATTTTGTATTTGAGGGAATATTGACTTTGATGGTCTATTATAAAAAACAGGATTCGGGTTGCAGGCGGCAAACCAGGCCTTAATCAGTCTTTTTTGTCTGTTTATTCGCCTAATGTTCCCGTGATGTCCTTCAGGAATGGTAATTGTTTCAGTATTATTAATATTTCTCTCTATACTATACGCCTATTAATTAATTTCCTATTTAGGCGATTTAAGATTGTATGTTTGGATTATTTAAGCAAAAAAACAATAAACAACTAGATGATGTCATTATCCGTGTCGGATCCGCATTGCATAAACAGATCAAGTCAGCAGCGGATAAGGTGAATCAAGCCAACCGGAAAGCCGTATTTAAGCGCATGGACGATGCGGTCACGGCTGGTTATTTATTTGGTTATGTACAGGCGGCATTTGCCGAATTCTCTCTGGAAGAGAAGGAAATGGATTCGTGCATGCGTAAGGTTTTTGACGGTATTTTTCCTGATGAAGGTTATTCTTATGTGATGTCCAAGATTGATCAGCTGAATAATGCCGATGACATGGGGTTGAATATCAAAATTGAGGAAGTGGCTATCAACTTTGGTATGGGTATTGATCTGGGTGAGAATGACGTGGTGGTGAATGGCGGTGGTCTTGACGTGGCGAGCAGTCTGTTTGTCTATCTAACCACGGGCAAGATCAGGGGGATGGATTAAACGACATGGGATATTTGCTATTTCTGATGTTATTCTAATCTTGTCGTGACCTTCGTAAAACGACTCAAATTCGTATAAAATGCGCGGTTTTTTCCTCAAGATTAACGAGGTAGTGATATATGACAACACTTAAAGTCGGCGTGGTAATGGGCAGTCAGAGTGACTGGCCGGTAATGCAGCATGCTGTCCAGCAGCTAGAAGCCTTTGGTGTCGCCTATGAAGCACAGGTGGTGTCGGCTCACAGAACGCCAGATTTGTTGTTTGGTTATGCTTCGAGTGCAAGAGAAAATGGCCTGGCATGTATTATTGCTGGTGCTGGCGGTGCCGCACATTTGCCCGGCATGCTCGCGGCTAAATCGACCGTACCTGTTCTGGGGGTACCCGTGCCTTCAAAATACCTGAAGGGTATGGATTCCCTGTTGTCCATCGTGCAAATGCCCAAAGGTATCCCTGTTGCAACTTTTGCCATTGGTGAAGCAGGAGCGGCTAATGCGGCTTTGTTTGCGATTTCCTTGCTGGCGATTACGGATAAGACACTGGCTGGCAAACTTGATGAGTTCCGTGCACTGCAAAAAGAGGCCGTGTTGGATATGTCTCTTCCACCGCAGGAATAATATTTTTTCCGCTAACACGCTAAAGACTGAAACGATATGACGAAGCAGATACTTCCCGGAGCAACACTGGGAGTTTTGGGTGGAGGACAGTTAGGACGCATGTTTTGTGTGGCTGCCCGCACCCTGGGTTACCGCGTGGTGGTGCTCGACCCGGATGAAGAAAGTCCGGCAGGTCGCATTGCTGATGAACATATTAAAGCGGATTATCTGGATGAGTCCGCGCTAGATAAGCTGGCATCCAGATGTGATGCCGTTACCACCGAATTTGAGAATGTTCCCGCGCAGAGCTTGCGTTATCTGGCAACAAAAACCCTGGTTTCACCTTCAGCTGACGCGCTGGAAATTGCACAAAACCGCCATAATGAAAAACAGTTTGCTCTAAAGGCTGGTCTGAATCCAGCACCCTATTATTTTATTCAATCAGATGCTGATATCGAAAAAGCGATAGAAACTATCGGTGTGCCAGCGATACTGAAAAGCGCCACACTGGGCTATGACGGCAAGGGACAGGCAGTAATTAATAACTCTGAAGAACTGGTTTCGGCCTATCAGTCGATGGGTAAAGTGGCCTGTGTATTGGAAAAGAAAATTGACCTGGCGCTGGAAGTATCGGTAATCGTGGCACGAAATTCTGCGGCAGAGGCCGTGAGTTACCCACTTGCTGAAAATCAGCATCGCAATGGCATATTGCACCTTAGTGCAGTGCCGGCACGCATAGAAGAACCACTGGCAGATAAAGCACGGCAACAGGCTTTGGCACTGGCTGAATCGATGGATTATGTGGGTATTCTTGCCGTGGAGTTTTTCATCTCTGGTGATGGCGAATTATTATTTAATGAAATGGCGCCGCGTCCTCACAATAGTGGACATTACACCAAAGATGCCTGTGTTACCTCGCAATTCGAACAGCAGGCAAGAATGATGTGTGGACTGAAACCCGGTGATACACGTTTAACATCACCCGTGGTGATGGTGAATATGCTAGGTGATTTATGGGAGCCGGATTGGGCGAGTCTGTTGGCGCACCCTGAAATAAAACTGCATTTGTACGGCAAAAAAGAAGCACGCCCTGGACGAAAAATGGGACATTTTAATGTTCTGGCTAGTGATATTGAGCAAGCGCTGCACGTGGCAAAGCTTGCTTTCGAAGAGCTGGAACGATAGCCCCAGCATTCCTTCGTTCTGGATTGGTCTTTTTAGAAACTATTCGGTTTTATTTTAACGCCTGTTCTGGTTTCTACCCCGGTTACCGGAGGAGCCACGATTCTGGTTGCCGTGAGCAGGTCGTGGTTTGCGTTCACGTTTTGCACGTGGCAGTGGTTTGATGAGCAGTTCGGCGGATACTGGCTCATTATTAACACGATGACCAATATACTCTTCGATATCCATTAAATAATGCGCATAATCTTCACAGGCAAAGCTGATGGCTGCGCCACTGGCGCCGGCGCGCGCAGTACGACCAACGCGGTGTACATAATCTTCACCTGATTGCGGTAGGTCGTAATTAAAAACGTGGCTGATTTCGGGAACATGCAGGCCTCGTGCAGCCACATCGGTGGCGACCATGACATCAAATTCGCCATCTTCAAATTTTTTGAGTAGTGTCTGACGTTTTTTCTGTGGCACATCACCAGAGAGCAGAGCAGATTTAATACCATTGCCTTCCAGCCAGGCATCGACATTTTCAGCCACCCGTTTGGTATTGATGAAAACAATGCTGCGTTTAGTTTCTAGTGATTTCATCAAGCCCAGCAATAGAGGGATTTTTTCATCATTGGCCGGGTAATAAACAGTCTGTTTAACTTTATCGGCCGTTTTGGTATTGGCTTTAATCCGAACTTCCACAGGATCTTTCATGTGGTCGTAGGCTAGCTCACTAATTCTGTGTGACAGTGTGGCCGAAAAAAGCAGGCTGAGACGTTTTCCAGGTTCCGGACAGCGATTCAATAAATAGCGAATGTCCGCAATAAAACCGAGGTCAAACATGCGGTCGGCCTCATCCAGAATGACACATTGGCAGGCCTTGAGATCAAAAACATGCTGTTTGAAATAGTCGATAATTCGGCCCGGTGTGCCAATAAGAATATCAACGCCATTGGTTATCTGGTTGCGCTGTTCATCGTAGCCGGTACCACCGTAAGCTAGTCCTAATTTAAGATCGGTATGTTGACCTATGCCTAAGGCGTCTTTATGTATCTGAATAGCTAGTTCGCGTGTTGGTGCTAGAATTAGAGCCCGAGGTTGATTGGTATGTTTATTCTCACTGGCAGGGTGCTTTAATAAATAGTCATAGCAGGCTACCATAAAAGCGACTGTTTTACCGGTTCCTGTTTGTGCTTCACCGGCAACATCCTGACCGGTAATAGCAATGGGAATGCTTTCGGCCTGTATGGGTGTGCAAAACTGGAAGCCGATGTCGTTTAAACCTTGAATGATGCGTGAATCTAGATTGAACTGGTCAAAACGCGTTTCTGTAATGTTAGTATCTGTCATGCGTGTAGCTTAACCTAAAATGGAAACTCTTACATAAAAGGGGTGTACAAATTTGGAAAATAGTCTAAGATATGCGAAAAATGCATGTCTGCCAAGTTCAGGTATGTTTCAATTCAACGATATTTTCTAGCAAAAAATTTACCTCGCACTTTCCAGGTTATAAAAATTTTAGTTCCGGAGGAATTCCAGTAGTGAGCAATCAAATTGTTTATGTTACCGATGCATCATTTGAGCAAGATGTTTTAAAGTCGGAGATACCTGTATTGGTTGATTACTGGGCAGAGTGGTGTGGTCCCTGTAAGATGATTGCTCCTATTCTTGAGGAGATTGTCAGTGATTACGCAGGTAAAGTGAAAATCGCAAAACTAAATATTGATGATAACCCGAATACGCCACCTAAATTTGGTATTCGTGGTATTCCAACATTAATGTTATTTAAAAATGGTGAAGTTGAAGCGACTAAAGTAGGCGCTTTATCAAAATCGCAACTGACTGCGTTTATTGATAGTAACGCATAGTCTTTTATTTAGGGTATACAGGAAAAAACCATAGATAATTATTAATCAAAAATTCGGCTTGCCTGGCAAGCACTTACCTGTGCCGCAAGCCTTGCGGCCAAGGCAAGACTTTTCAGTCTTGCTAAAAAAACAAAAACTTAATTAATCTAACTCAACCAATTCAAAAAAACTTCCTATGAATCTTACAGAACTCAAACTAAAGCCTGTTCAAGAACTCCTCAATTTAGCCGCAACCATGAAACTGGAAAATGTAGCGCGATCTAAAAAACAGGAAATTATTTTTGCCATACTGAAAGGCCATGCTAAAAAAGGTGAGGACATTTCTGGTGATGGTGTTTTGGAAATTTTGCAGGATGGGTTTGGTTTTTTACGAGCGGCTGACAGTTCTTATCTGGCTGGGCCGGATGATATTTATGTTTCACCTAGCCAGATCCGTCGATTCAGCATGCGCACCGGTGACACGATTTCCGGCAAAATTCGCCCGCCCAAAGAAGGTGAGCGTTATTTTGCATTGCTCAAAGTTGATCAGATCAATTTTGAGTCTCCCGAACAGTCACGTAGTAAAATTGCCTTTGAGAACCTGACACCGTTACATCCTGATGAACGCATGACCATGGAACGTGGTAATGGTAGTACCGAAGATATTACCGCACGTATTATCGACATGGTCGCGCCGATAGGTAAGGGCCAACGCGGTCTGCTGGTATCTCCACCTAAAGCCGGCAAAACCATGTTGATGAGCAATATTGCTCAATCTATAGCGGCTAATCATCCTGAGTGTTACCTCATCGTATTGTTGATCGATGAGCGTCCTGAGGAAGTGACCGAGATGCAACGCAGTGTGCGCGGTGAAGTGGTTTCCAGTACTTTCGATGAGCCTGCCAGCCGCCACGTACAGGTAGCAGAAATGGTGATTGAAAAAGCCAAGCGCCTGGCCGAACATAAAAAAGATGTGGTGATTCTGCTGGATTCGATTACCCGTCTGGCACGTGCCTACAACACCGTGATCCCATCATCCGGTAAAGTGCTCACTGGTGGTGTTGATGCGCATGCCTTGCACCGTCCGAAACGTTTCTTCGGTGCAGCGCGTAATATTGAAGAAGGCGGCAGCATTACGATTATTGCCACCGCGCTGGTCGATACCGGTTCAAAAATGGACGAAGTGATTTACGAAGAGTTTAAAGGTACCGGTAATATGGAAATCCATCTGGATCGTCGTATCACCGAAAAACGTATCTTCCCGGCGATCAATATCAATCGTTCCGGCACACGTCGTGAAGAATTACTGACCAGCCCGGATGAACTGCAAAAAATGTGGATTCTGCGCAAGTTATTGCAACCAATGGATGAGATCGGCGCGATTGAATTCCTGATGAGTAAAATGCAGTCCACCAAAACTAATAATGAATTCTTCGATCTGATGAAGGGCTAGTTGTTTTAGGCTAGTTAAATGATCTGACCATCAGGGACGATGGGTCAGGTTAAATGATTCCCTCGCACTGAAAAATTACAAGATTATGGATAATAATCCTGAGGCAAAAGAACAGAAACGCATCGGCACCTTCATGGTCGTACTGATGTGGATTTTGTTACTTGCTTTTTTGATCTCATTTTTTGAAGATGTCATTGATCGGCAGATCAACCCCAATCAAAGTTTGAATACACAATACACCGAAACCGGTGTGCGTGAAGTTGAGTTGCAGCGTAATCGTTATGGCCATTATGTCACCGATGGTTCAATCAACGGCCAACCCGTGGTGTTTATGCTCGACACTGGTGCTACTGGTGTTGCCGTGCCGCAACATATTGCTAAGGATTTACAGTTAGAGCCCGGCATGGCAATTCAGGTGCAAACTGCCAACGGTCTGGCAACAGGTTATGATTCAGTACTTGACCGAGTGGCTGTTGACGGTATTGAACTGAAAAACATCAGGGCGATTATTAATCCCAATGATGACACTGATGTGATTTTGCTGGGCATGTCTTTTCTGAAAAAAATTGAATTTACCCAGCGCGGTGATGTTCTGATTTTGAGGCAGTATACTCAAAAGTAATTATTGGTATTCAGGGCTGATGAGCAAAATCATCAATGGCTTTGTAAACAATAATATCGATTAACATTTCATTGTCATTAAAACACCACTCACCATAAACCGGTGTTTGCACCGCACCCCAGTAATACCAGCCCAGATTAACCTTGATTGAATGCACGCCTTTCTGCAGGCCGGATTTTTCTTTTTCCAGACAGGGCACGCCTTCGCGAACCATTAGCGAACCTTCGGGTTGAATTTTCCTTTTAATTAGTGAAATAGTCTCATCCATACTGGTGCCCGGCTGGGTAATAGCAAGATAATTATGGCGCAGGGTTTGTGGTGATTTGCTCAAGTTTGAGCAGGCAACTAAAGACAGGCCGATGATTAAATTGATAGCTAAACGCATAACAAAATTCCCATAACGATAAAAGCAGGTTTCATATTACACAACATACCGCAATCGGCTTTGATAATCACGCTTCTTTTAGCAAATGATTAAAACTAAAAAACAGTCCGAATTGGAATCAGATTTCAGATGCCAACTCGGACTGCGTATCACCTAACATTAAAGTGGACGTTGATTCCAGCGTATCTGCCATTTCTTTTTGAAAGGCAGGTATTTACCGTACTCATAAATGGCCAGACCACCCAGAATCAGTGCCGTACCCAGCCATACCTGTGGACCAATTACTTCATCATTAATCGCTGCGCCTAGCAACAACGCCGTTACCGGGGTAATTAAAGTAATCAACGCCACACGCTCGACATTAATATTTTTCAGCAAATAATAATAAAGCGGGAACCCCAGTGCGGTGCCAAACACAGCTAGATAAACAATCGCCATTACAGAATGCAGAGGCCAGACATCAGGCAAGCCGGATCTAAAAAAAGCATTGGCAAAAAATAAAGGCGTGGCAACACACAGACTACCAATGGTAATAGAAATAGCTGGCATACCGGGTTTTAATTTCCGGATCAACACTGCACCGAGTGATTGCGATATCGCGCTAAAACAAACTGCCGCGACACCCCATAACGCAGCGTTCGAAATGCTCAGGCCTTCCATAAAGACGACCGCCAGCCCGCTCAAGCCAAGCAACATGCCAACAATACGGCCAAAGGTAAATGAAGTTTCATGCAAAATCAACGTCGCAAAAACGCTGGTTAAAACCGGTGACAGACCAAAGATAACCGCAATCCAGCCCGAAGGAATGAATTGTGCTGCCCAGTAGACAAACGTCATCGCCAGGAATAATGACAGGCCGCTAACCAGATAAATGTGTCGTGCGGCTTTGTTCCAGGGCATAGGTAGTTTCCACAGGCGGGCGATAATCATCAGTGCAAACAGGCCGATGAGCATACGCAAAGCAACACCGTATTCATAACCGATATCAACACCACTCCATTGAATACCGAGGGGCGTAGTGCTCCATACAAGTATGACGATGATATAAGCAGCAGGGACAGACACGTTCTTCTCCATTTATAGTAAGTGCAAAAACAAAAAGGCCGCTGGTTTTTAAGTAGCGGCCTCGGGTAAAAATTTTTTCTGTGCTGGTATTAATTAATAACAGAAGGCCGCAACGAAAACTGCCATACGGGCAGGGCTCGCATGCATCGAATGACTTTATGGCTGTTGAATTTAATCATGGTTTGATAGTCGAGCTTTTTTTATATTTTGTCAACAGAAAATTTTTATAGTCAGAGAAATCTTTAAATTAATATGTCCATGCACCCAGTTCACCGATGGCGGTCGATGCGATTAGATAGTCGACCTTGTTCGTCAATGCCAGTTGCTGGATACGGTTGTGCAGTTTATGGGCGGGCATGGCATCAAGTTCTTTCCCGGAGAGTGGCGCATATCTGGAAACGTAACCCCACATATGCAACAACGTATTTTCAATTAGTCTTGGGCTAGGTGGCTGGCGCAACAGCGTGTACAGTTCAAGCGCAACTTTATCCATTTCTTTCGCGCCCTGTTTGGTTGTCACCCACCGGCCCATGCTTTCGTAAGCCGATATATCACGGGCCATCACCGAATATTTATGCTGTGCCCAAAGTTGCTGTGCATTTTTTGGTAAAGGTATTCTGCCGGGCTCCAGTGTTTGATATTTTTCGGTAAGGATCGATAATTGTCTGGCAGGAGGGTCGATATATTCTTCTGGCCACAGTTCGGGCTTCGATCGCAGCAATACTGGTGAACGGTCAACGTAACCTCTAAGATTCATCTCGGTAACCAGTAATTTATGTCGTTGTTTCAGTGCCCAGCCATGACCAACCCAGCGCAGGGTTTCAGGATGTTTTGAATAACCTTTTTTATTATTTGAAATAATCGAGACGATGCCATGCAGCTCACGATGCTCACCGAGCAGGCTCTGGCGGTTCAGATAACCCGGATCAATATCCCAGACTCTCATTAATAAATACTCGTAGGTGGCAGGGTATTGTTTTTTGTGTTTAATAATATACTGGCAATAGTAATGCAGCAGTTAACATTAAAAAACATGGATAAATTGAGGGAAGAATAGATGAACGCACTCCTGCTCGTTGCCCACGGTAGCCGTCGTCAACAGTCCAATGAAGAAGTCAGAGAACTGGCAAAAATGCTGCATGTTCGTTGTGGTGACCGCTTCCCCGTGATCCATGCCAGCTTTCTGGAGCTGGCCGATCCACTCATTCCCGATGGCCTGCAAAAATGCATCGCTGCAGGCGCGACTAAGGTGACAGTGCTGCCATACTTTTTGAATACCGGCAGGCATGTGGCGGAGGATATACCCGGAATTGTCGAAGATTTCAGAAACACTACATCGGTTGAAATAAACATTGTCCCGCATCTGGGCGCGTCGGAAATGATGCTGGATTTACTGGCGAGTGTGGCGGCTCAGTAGTGCATAGATCTGATTAGCGTTGCGTCATCGGAAGAATATTTATAACCAGTTATGCCCTCTCCAGAATATAGGAGGTGGTGTAGATGAGCATAGAGATGGCGATATAGGAGTACTCTACACGCTTTGTTTTTATGCCATCTTCTCTTGCTTTAAAAAGATCCAGAACAGCCTGCCGGATCAGGAAAGTGTAGAGCACGAAATACAGGAACGGTATGACGTGCACATGAACAGGATAATCGCTAACTTCTTTGTCAAATAAAGCCAGCAACCAACCAATCTGACTGTAGATGCCCAGCAAGCCCAGACCGGCATTGATGAACATCCATTTAACTTCATCACGCCCGAAGATAGACAGATAAAAGATCGTGTAGATGACAATGGCAAAGCCACCGTGCATATAAAGAAAGGCCACCGAGGGCGCATCATTAGAATAAGCCATGAAAAAGCCTGATCCGCCAAATAGCAACATGTGCACAAAAAAGAATGGATAGATCACACGCCAGGGGACCTCATCACCTTTAGTATATTTTCGGTTATTAATCAAAATGTCGCCGTTAAGTTTCATGAAAAGCAGCCTGTGTATTGAATGCCTACAGCCTAAAGTTAGAGATTTTTCATCTGCTTAATTTGACTCAAATTATTGCTGCTGATTTTATTTGAGGATTGGGTTAAATAAAGCGTATGCGCTCCAACTATTACATATGAATTGTTGGAGCGCAGGGCGGTGTTGTTATTTACAGTTTTCGGGCAGGTGTTTTTCGACGACATTGTCACCATAACATTGCCAGTCCAGTTTGCCTTCGACTACGCTGGGTTCTATCACAATGTACTGTGGTTCACCGGTTGCATCTGTACCGACGTGCGCAGCGACCATGCCGTTTTCATAAATGCTGATGGAGTAGTTTTTGGCGGCATCTTCGATAGATTCACTTTCATAACCTAAAGCCTGTAACGATTCTGGCCATTCATTTTTTTCTAATACGTAGGCGGTGACTTTTTGCTGAACAACCTGAGCCTCGGTATAGGCTGATATATGTCGTGCTTTTTGTTTGAAGTCATTATATTGCGGGATGGCAACAGCGGCCAGTATGCCTATGAGTGCAACGGTCATCATCAGTGAGACCACGCCACCACCGGCGCCTGCACCAAGTCGGGGGATGAAAATGGAGAGTATCCAGGCAAACAGGTGGCGTCTTGGGTGTTTTACTTCTTCGCCTTTGCTAAATGCGATGGCGGTAGCCATACGTTTTGTCAGCCACGGATAGTCGCCGGTGAGTTCGTTAAATGACATCCAGAATCCGTTAGTAAAAGCGATTTGTTTTAGATAGGCATCGATGTTGATCGATTTCCAGCGAGTATCACCGGCGGCGATGGCGGCGATGGCGGCTTTGATGTCATCTTCGCTCTGGCAGCAGGCAGCGCCGTAACGATCACAGGTATATTCTTCGGCTCTGCGCAGTGCCGTGCCGATGATCGGGAAGATGGAGCCCGGTATAATAAAGCCGTTCCAGACTAAATGTTTTCTGTGGATG
>Ga0224496_10000724_pt1 | contig 22468 bp, 22 predicted proteins | sample SF_Jul11_sed_USG_2_FD_168127 | JGI IMG/M metagenome (GOLD analysis project Ga0224496, IMG submission 168127) | Sediment microbial communities from San Francisco Bay, California, United States - SF_Jul11_sed_USGS_8_1 | ecosystem: Environmental > Aquatic > Marine > Sediment | place: USA...
AGCATCTGCGCCTCAGGCAGCCCAGCCTGCACCTTCTCGAAAGCGTCGAGAGCGACGTCTACACCCTTCAACGCCTGGATGCGTCCTACATACAGAACGAGCGGGATCCCGGGAGCGATTCCCAGAGCTTGGCGGGCGAGCGTCTGATCGGCCGGCCGAAACAGGTCGTGATCAACCCCAGGCGGCGAGGTACACAAACGAGTCGGGTCGGCGCCGTAATGCAGCAACAGATCGTCGTATTCGGCCTGGGTAGATGAGATGACACAATCAGAGCCGGCGATGACGTCGTGTTCTGCCGCAATCCGCACCAGGGCGCTCGGAGGCTCATCGGGACGCCGGGTGGCATCCTTGACCCGGGCAAGCGTATGAAACGAATTCGCCAGAGGTATACCGAGGATCCGCTTGACCATCAGACCCGCCCAGCCCGACAGCCAGTAATGCGAGTGGACGATGTCATATCGAGTTTCGGTCGATCTCGCCCACTCACACACAGACTCCGCGAAGTCGAAAACGTGATCGGTCAGCTGAGCGATCGGCAGGTCGTACAGCGGCCCCGCGGTGATGTGAATCACCCGATAGTGCTCGTTGACGACGACCACGTCCGGTTGGTCAGGATGGGTCCTGCGAGTGAACACGTCGACGCTGATTTCCCGATCCGCCATCGAACGTGCCAACTCGTCGATATAGACATTCATGCCGCCGGCATCGCCCCCACCAGGCTGAATGAGTGGGGACGTGTGCAGGCTCAAATAGGCGAGTTGTTCGATCATGTCTTGGCCGTCACGACATAGAGCTGGCGAGGCTCGGCTCCCAGACGAAACTTGTAGCTCTCATCACCCTTGAGAAAGTCAAAGACGCGCGCCCCCCTATCGATGGCGAGTTCGATGAGGCCTGCGATCAACACTACGCCCGGCGACACATCGGAGTGAACGGGATCAAAGGCGCTGTTGTACAGGAAGTAACCATCATCATTCTCGAACGCGAAACCCCCGGCGACCATTCGGTCACGCTCGTCGACCAATGCGTCGATACCCCACCCTTCGAGCGACAGGAGCTCTCGAAAATAAGCCTCCATCTCCTTGGTCATGAACGAACCCTTGTCCCCGGGGGACAACCGATGCAAGGCGACGAACTCGTCGAAAAGCCGGCCATCCGCCGGCGTGTGAACAAACCGAACCTCGCCGAGTGCCGCCTCGTAGCGGCGCCGTTTCCGTCTCGTTTCGTGCCGTTCTTTCTTGCCAATCATCGCCAGATAGTCTTCGAAGTCGTCCGGGAGTTGCAGAACGGCGGCAACGGTATGCTCACCTACCGACATGCGTAAACCGGCCGACTCAAGACCCTTGGCGACGACGTCAGCCGCGACTCGTGGAAGCGAATCGGCGATGATGCGCATGCCCGGAGGACAGCTGGACACCGCATTTGTTATGAGGTCGGCGGTTCCTTCCCCAAGGGGACTTCGATAGTCCACCAGATCTGCGTCGCCGACAAGCCGGATCACTTGCCCGTGAACCGTGAACGGCACGACGCCCCGGTCGTCCCCAACGATCCACAGCTCGTCCTGATCGGACGCGGTGTGCTTCCACAGCGTCCCGAGATAAGGGCCATGAGGAAACGGCCCGAGACCGGAAGCAACAGGCGGCAAAGCAAAGTGGGGATTGTCGAATTCGTTCACACAAGTTCCACGGTTGGTTCAATGTGACCTTGCACCGTGCCGCCTCCGAAGACAGCGAGACGGTCGCGCAACAGACGACGTGATAAACCATTCAACAAGCCGAGTTGTTCCATCGTCCCGATTACCCCTGCCTCCATACCGCGGTATGAACCATCCCATGATTTGACGGCTATGCCGAACCTGGATCGGACCGCAATCCCGATCAGGCCCTCGGCACCCACTTTGGCGGCAGCCTCGCACATCGCCGTCGCCAGCTGATCGATCCGCGGATTCTCGCCAACCAGGGCCGGATACCGATGCATCGCCGTCCAAATTTTGGCGTACTCGGGGTCGGTACCCAGCCGGGCGAACCCGGTCGCCAGCGAACGCACCGAAACCTCGTAGACCGGAGCGCCGCACCCATCGACAGCTGGTTCAGACAGGTCATGGCCTAACGCCTCGGCCATACGGCTCCGCATATGCGCCTGCAACGGGTGGTCGGGTTCCAGATACGTCTCGACCGCGAATCCGGAGGCGACACAGGCTTGCAGCATCGCGGCATGTTTGCCCGAACAACCGTGCCAGATCGACCGTGGGTCGGTGATGCCGGCGGCGACTCGACGGCGCGCTTCGTTTTCGGCCATCGGCCAGGCAGGTGGGGTTTGCAACGCTGCTTCACCCAGACCGGCGCGTTCGAGGATCTGGCGCACGTACGCGACATGGACGGGCAGCCCGCCGTGGCTGGCGCAGGCAACGGCCAAACCCGTGTCGCTAACCCGGGCGCCCAGATCGAGGGCTGCTCGACTCTGGAAAGGTTTGAGCGACGAGCGACCATAAAACTGGCGGTCGATATCTCCCATCGAAGCGACGACGTTTCCGTCCGGGTCAACGACCGCTACGGCTCCGTGATGCTCCGCTTCAACGACCCCGTTGCGAACAACCTTGCCGAGCAGGATCAATCGGAGAGTTCGCCAACAACTGTCTCCCGATACCGGTCGGAGATGACCTGCTGAACCTGATCGAAGACAGCCTGAATCGCCCTGCGGGTCTCTGACACTTCCCGTTCAGATTCGGTCAAAGCCGTGAGAATATCTTCGAGTTCAGAGACCTCAAGGTCGTACACGTGGGTGAGGAAATCATCCTGCAACACGGCGTCGATCGGGCGATTGCCGTCGCCCGCCAGCGCCAGGTCGAACTCGCCACGCACCCGGCCACTCTGACCACCGGCACGCTCGCCCGCGGCGAGGATTTCGGGCAATGCCTCGATAAGCGATCGTTTTTCGTCGCCCCGACGGCGGGCTAACTCGAAGTTGAGCAGGTCCATTCGCCCATGCAAGATCCGGCGGTAGTAGGAAAGCTCGCTCTCCACGTCGGCCGCAACCTGACGCCGAGCGCGCAGCTCGCCCAGATCGAGACCGGGCAAGTTTTCCGTATAGGCCGGGTCAAGAATCTGATCGATTCGACGTCGTTTCTCGCTCACAAATGCTCCTTATCCGCAAGTTCGTGCCAACGTAGGATAGGGGTTAACCCACTGTCCCGTCGACGCTCGTATTCCAAAATGAAGATGTGGCGGCGTCGTGCGGGCGTTCCCGGAATTCCCGGTGTACCCGACAAGATCGCCGATTGCTACGGCTTGACCGTTCGTTAGTCCTGGCGCGTAGCCGCTCATGTGAGCGTAATAGAACCGAACGCCATAATCGGAGACCAACCAGATGGCTGTGCCACCCAACCCTCCTGACAAGAGTTCGATCGTTCCATTGGCCACGGCATACTGCTCTTGCCCATAGGGCGTGAAGACGTCGGTACCTTTGTGCGACCGCCTTCCCCCATCTCTGGAGAACCCCCAGTCATTGATGAACGAGAAGGGCTGGTTTACCGGGCAGATAAATCCAGGCGTTGCTTCGAGCGGCAACCCACCGGTGGTATTGGCCACTCGCTCGGCCTCGATCCTCCGGAGCTCGGCCTGATATTCGTTGTATAGGCGAGCGCATTCGGTGTCAAGATCGAAGTAGGCCATCTGGGCGGCTTCGAGCGCCTGGTTCGTCTCAAGCGCCAGCTGCTCCAACTCGTCTCGCAGGTCGTCGAGTTCCTCGTTGCTCGCCTGTAGCTCTTCGTTCAGCGCCAAAAGATCCTTGATCTGATTCTCAAGTTCGACTGCCGCATCGAACGTTCGCTCGCTCAAGCCCGACAACATCTGGCGACCCGTCAGGAAATCTGTGAGCGACTTCGAAGCGAGCAGCGTCGAGCCTTGCGTCGCCGAACCCGACATGTAGAGACCGATCGCCTGATCGTTCACGGCTGCCCGCAAACCAGAAACGACGTCAGCCTTCTCATCTGCCGCCGCCCGGAGTCCGAAGGTCTCAAGCGACTGCTCCTCGAGTTGGATGTTGATTTCCACGTAGCGTCGCACGGCTTCGTCGAGACGTGCGGCTCCGTCTTCGACAACCGACAGCGCCCGCTTTGACGCAGCACAGGCTTGGTCGACAGCTTGGCGGTCCACTGATATGGCCGGCGATGGGTCCCAGGCGATCAGCCCGAGCACCAGCGCGACCACGAGAAAAACTGAGGTGGGGGTTCGCACACCGAACAGCGTAAACCTCCCTACCGCCACAAAGATGGTTTTCGCGACCGTTAGGCTACCCGTCGTGAGAACGCTGATGTACGTAGCACTGGGCGGGGCCGTCGGATCGGCCGGGCGCTATGCAATCGGGACCTGGATGAAGGATCTCCCCGGCATCCACTGGGGGACGTTCGCCGTCAACATCGCCGGAGCGTTCACCCTCGGTGTGGTGGCCGCGGTCGCCGCCAATCAACCGGACTGGGATGTGGCACTTCGTACGGGGCTGACGGTTGGAGTCCTGGGAGGCTTCACGACGTTCAGTACCTGGACCGTCGAGTCGGTCGAACTGTTCAGCCGGGGCGACATGGGTCTCGGCCTTGCCAATCTTTTCGGGTCGTTGGCGGTTGGCGTGTTGGCAGCTGCGGCAGGATTGGCGGTGGGTCGCCTGGCGTGGTCGGCCTAGGACGAATCCTCAGGCTGCGGTGACGAGATAAAAGACCGGTAGAAGCAAACCGGCCGCCAACACGGCTCCGTCGAGGTCTCCCAGCACTCCCGGCGGCCGATCAAGGACGTAGGGCTCTCCCGTCCGGCAAAGACCGCCGAAGCCTTTTCCTGCCAGGAGGGCGAGCGCCACAGCCACCCCTACCAGCACGAACTCCACGACGGGCAAATCCCACAACATCGCCGCAACCACGCCGGCGATGATCGCTCCCAGCGAGCCGACGATGCTCGGGTCAAGGATCGCGACCCGGAAGGCAATCACCGTCGCGATCCCGGCGACAATGACCTGAATGAGGAACACGCCCGTGACGGTTGCTCCCCCGACCAGTCGGGCGGCCATCAGCGAGGCCGCCGCCAGGCTTGCCATGGTTGTGATGACCGTGGTGCTGGCCACCGCCGACAGGTGACGGGCCTCTTCTACGGCCACCGACCACACCAAGGACACGATAAGCGATACCACCAGGACCAGGCCGAACGCCGCGAAACCTCGGTTGTCGCCGGGCGAAGCCGCCACAAACGCCACGCCGGCCAGGATGCCAATGAGGATCGGAGGCAGCTGCATCGCCATTCCTCCGGTATTCGTTTCCCGGACGATGTCCACCGCCCAGAGACTCAGAATGAGCACCAGCGCGGCGGCGAACCACTCGGCGGACAAATACGCATTGGTCACTGACAGCAGCACCGCCGTGCCAATCACCCCGATGATGGAAAGGTTGGGATTGTCCATCAAAGTGGCCGCCCCACCGGAAACCGGGGGGATGACAGCCACTTCATCACCCGCAGATACCGCCAGTTCCGAAGTGGCAGGCTCGCCGTTCACCCAGACTTTGGCCGTGTCCAGCGCCGCTACGAAAGCAGGTCCGTAAGAAGATCCGGCCCGGGTCAAGAGGTCGCCGACCGTTTCAGCATCGATGTCGACACTACCGGTACCGGCAAGTTCTCTCAGATTGGCAAACAAGCGAAGACGGGCCACGTGCACAGGCTAATGCACCGCAGGTGCCTCACCGAATGTATAACAAACCAGGAGGCCCCCGGATCGCTCCGGGGGCCTGTCATATCGTTCGTCTCCTCTGGTCGTCTCCGTTTATGCCTCAGCTGGTTCGGGAACCGGAGGTACCGTTTCGACGACGGGCACATCATCGGCCCTGGCGGGATGATTCAAGCCAGAGAGAATGTTGACGCCGGTGGCATTCTCGATCTGTTCGGTGATCTTGATCACCGACGCGGGCAACTGCGACAACAAGCCCGGTATTCCTTGACCGGAGCCATTGCCTCCGCCGTCGATGACCGACACCTTGTCGATCGAAACGTTGTTGACCGTGTCGACGATCTTGGCAACCAGGTCCGGCAACATGTTGAGCACGAAGATACGCTCGGCGTCCGGACCAGCGTCCTTGTACTGCGTCACCAGGCGATTGAAGACCTCGATCTGGGCCGTACCGTCCTCGATGATCGAAGCCGCGTTACCTTTGGCTTCGAGCTCCGAGGCTTCCTTTTTGGCCCTCGCCGGCGTGATCACGTCGGCCTCGAGTCGGCGCTTCTGAAGTTCTATACGCGCTTGCTCGAGGTCTTGCTCGGCAACCGCCCGGGCTTTTTCACCGGCTACGAGTGCCTGCTGCTCTTTGACAACGGCTTCAGCTTCGAGATCGGCGGTTCGCATGCGCAGCTCGTTGCGTTGCACGATGATCGCCTCATCGGCCTGCAAGCCGGCCATCTCCGCCCGTCGCCTTGACTCGGCTTCTTGCTCCTCGGCTTCTGCGCGCTGGGCGGCTTCTGACACCCGGGCTTCTTTGAGAACCTGGGCGGTCTGTCGCCGACCAACGGATTCGAGATACCCGACCTCATCGGTGACATTCTGGATTTTCAGCACGTCGAGTTCCAGACCGAGCGTGCGCATATCGTCGTCGGCTTCCTCAATCAACGTGGTCGCGAATTTCAGCCGGTCCTCGTTGACCTCTTCGGGCGTCAGAGTCGCAAGCACCCCACGAAGATTGGCTTCCAGAGTTTCCTTGGCGATTTTGGCAACCGCGTCAATCGGTCGTCCAAGAAAGCGCTCGATGGCGTTGTCGAGAATGCCCTCCTTCGAAGAAATCTTGACGTTTGCCACCCCCTGTACATTGAGCGGGATGGTCCCCTTGGAATAGGCGTTGCTTACCGACACGTCGATGGCGATCGTCGACAGATCCATCCAGTCGACTTTTTCGATGATGGGGCGACGGACCTTGCGTCCACCGACGACCACCTTGTACCCCTGCCGGGCGCCACCGCCGGAACCGGAGAATACGGCCACCCGGTTGGGTGGCACGACCACGACGAGACTCGATATGACGGCGGCGATGATGATCACCGCAACCACTACTAACACTCCGCTAATGATCCACGGCAACATGTTTACCCTTTCTGTATGTGAACTATTCGTTGGCGAGTGAGTCGAGGCGGGCGATCAGCGCCGTACCCGACTCGTCCACTTCGACAACAACGACCTCGTCGCCAACTGACAGCTGCTGCTCGCCTGTTTGGCTAAACAATTTGGCCGTCACTTGGGTTGGTTTGCCCTGCACCAACAAGGTGACTTTGCCTCGTTGATCGGGCGCGACCGGAACGGTCACCCGGGCAGCCTTGCCCTGAAGGTCGGTCTTGCGAACTTCCGAATTGGTTTCGTTCTGCTTGAGCCACGCCAGCGCAAACGATGAGGCGAACGCGAAGCCGAGTCCTGCCACAACGGCCATCGTGACATGAACCACAAGGGGCAGGCCAGACCAGTAGCCCACCAGGCCACCCGTGCCGAAGCCCGCCAGAGCGAATATGGCTGCTCGAATCGACAGCATGCTTGTGAACGCGTCACCGGCGACCCCGCCCGCACTGGCGATGTCGATGGCGGTCTCAAGATCCGGATCGACGTCGACGTCCACATCCATGTCCACGTCCATGTCCACGTCCATGTCCACGTCCATGTCTAAGTCGAGGTCAAGATCGAGATCGAGATCGGCGTCAAAGTCGAGGTCGGTGTCACCACCGAGGAAGGCCATCATAAGGACGAGCGGAATACCGACTATCGCACAGAAGATGTAGACACCTAACACGGTTTCGCTCCTTTGGGTATCAACCGACCGGGGTCGATTTCGGTTCCTCTTTTCCGCCGGAAATCGCCGCCCAGGCTGCGTCCCCGGCCCACACTACAAGGGCAGCGAGAAGTGGAGACAAGGCGAACACGGCCACCAGCGGACCCCGACCGAGATCGGCAATGCGACCGATCGGCCAGACTGTGGCGGCAATGGCCGCAACAAGCATTGGTAGTCCCCGGGCGGCGATGCGGCTGGTACGATCGGCAGGGATGGCACTCCCCCACCCGGCCGCCAGGCCCGCCGCCGCAAAGCCAGAGGCACCAACCCCCAGGAGGGCGGCTCCAAAACCGACGCCGATGATCGTTCCGGTTAGCGTTCGGGGAAATGATCGCGACTCGGTGGAGCCGTAGGCGGCTCCCGCCACGGCAACCCCAACGGTCACTGGGCCCGAAACCCATAAGGCGTATCGCACCACAAGGGCCGCAGATTCCATTATCACGTGGTCGCGGTTGAACACCCACACGCCAGCGCCCACTCCAATGGCCAACAACCAAACCAGAATCACGAGCAGGGCAGCTACGAACACCGCCACATATGCCCACACGAGCGCCGGGCGCAGCGCCCTGGCGACAATCCGATGCTGGATCGGCCGGAAAAAGCGGGGCCTGTCGGTCACTTAAAGGCGATCACGGAAGAAGCCGATGGTCCGATCCCAGGCCAGCTGGGACGCCGCTTCGTCGTACACTTCGGTGCGGTCATCATTGAAGAATGCATGATCCGTGTTCTCGTAGAAGTAGAAGATCGCGTCCTTACCAAGATCGATCAAGTGCTCTTCGAGCTTGCGGGCCCCGTCCTGGGTGGCCCATCCGTCGTTCTCGGCGTAATGCCCCATATACGCAGCCTGGGCATCCGTGTAGTCGGGTTGCATCGAGTCCCAGGGGATCGCACCGTAGAAAGGAACGCAGGCGGCGATCTCAGGCTTGAGCGTCGACAACCACAACACCAGCCCACCCCCCATACAGAACCCGACTGCGCCGATGCGGTCGCTCGTCGTCGCGGGGTGGCCGATCAAGAAGTCAACCGCTCCGGTCATGTGGCTGGCGGATCGTTGGAGTTCAAGGTTCATCATCGCTTTCCCGGCCTCGTCCGGCTCGGTCGTGGCATGCCCGTCGTAGAGATCGGGCGCCAACGCCACGAACCCGGCGGAAGCAAATCGATCGGCAACATCTTTGATGTGCGGCACCAGGCCCCACCACTCTTGAATCACGATGACGCCCGGACCAGACCCGCTTCTCGGTACGGCCAGGTAGCCGCTGGCGGTAGACCCGTTTGAGGCGAATTGCACCATCTCACCCATCATTACCTCCTCGATCGCCAGCCTAGGTGAGACGTCCGTTCGAGGTGCCCGGGGGCGCAGGACCTTCGTAAGCGGCCATGTTGATTCCCTCGGGAAGGTTCGCCGCATCTAGGGTGCCCAGAAATGCCACCGAAGATGTTCGAAACCTACGTTCGCGAGGCTGCCGTTGCTGCCGATGCAGCATCTGACGACTACCGCCGCACGGCACCGGACGAGGCCAACCGAACGATGATGATCGTGGCTCTCACCTCGGCCGTGGCGCTCACGCTGATCAACTTCTTCGCCAAAGACCCCGCCTGGGTCAGCGGAGCAGTCAGCGGGGTGGGACTCAACCCGGTCCGGGTGAACAGTTGGCTATCGTCGCCCGACAGCGCACAGCTTGCCCGCCTGAGCGTATGGACGCTCGTGCAGCTACTCGCCTACGTGGCACTCCCGGTTCTTGCCATCAAGTTCTTGATCCGAAAACCGATCGCAGAATTCGGCGTCGCGGTCCGTGGCATCGCTAGCCATTGGAGACCCTACTTCTTGCTGTTTCTCGTCTCGCTGCCGGTGGTGATCTGGGCCTCGTATTCGGAGGCGTTCCTTGCCAAGTACCCGTTTTATGATCTCTCTCCCGGCGAGGGACTGTGGCCCAACATGGTTGTCTGGTGGGTCATGTATGCCGCCCAGTTCGTCGCGCTCGAGTTCTTCTTCCGCGGCTTCATGGTCCATGGGCTGAAATGGCGGATGGGCTACGCCGCCATTTTTGTCATGGTGATCCCGTACAACATGATCCATTTTGCGAAACCCCTGGCCGAAGCGTTTGGTGCCATCCTGGGCGGGGTAACACTCGGTACGCTATCTCTACGAACCAATTCAGTGTGGTGGGGCGCTGCCCTCCACATCGCGGTAGCTGCGACGATGGACATCGCCGCTCTAACGCACCAAGGAGTGCTGTGGCCCTGAACTTGCCCAAACCAGAAGCAAAGACCGTCTGGCCTCTCCGACTAGCCGAGTCGATCGCCACCGGCGCAGTGGGCGGCGGCTTGGCGTGGGGCGTCGGCAGCCTCATCGGACTGCCAGTTCCCGCTGCGATATCCGGGGCCGCCAATGGGGCCATTTCGGGGTGGCGGTGGATGTACGACTGGAAGGGGCGCGGTGCGCTGGCACTCACACTCGACAGCACGTGGGGTCTGCTGGGTACTACGGCTGGATTGCTCTTGAACCTTGCCAACCTGCCGCGCCCTTCGGCCGGATACCGATTCGACCTGACCTACCGGCAAAACCACCAGGTTTATGCGGCGGGCATCGCCCTCAAACGCGGATACGCCTTCACCGTCGGCAATGTCATCTCTGGAGCCGCCGGCTCGATCGACTTCGATGACCTCGAAAAGTCGGCGGGTCGTCGCCAGTTCATCAAGCGCCACGAAGCCCTCCACGTGTGGCAGAACCGCTGGTTCGGTCCGTTCTATCAGATCGGCTACGTCGGGTGGCTCATCGGAGCAGGATCGGTCGGCGTCGTGGCGGCCCTGGTTCGCCGCGAACCCCTTTGGCCGGTCGTGGAGACGTTCGCCTATTTCAACAACCCGTTCGAATACTGGGCCTACAAGAACGATGACTACTGGCCACCACGTGACGCCCACCAAGCCTTCGTATGGGGCGGATCGAAATCCCGGATCGAATGATCCGCAATCTGATCCCGGGTCGAGTTCGTCGCACCGACCGGCACCAAGCAGCACCGTGAACCTGTTCTCAGCTCTCACGGATCACCTCGCTCCCGCCGACGTCTTCCTGGAAACCTCCGATCGACTATGGACATTCGGGGATATTGTCGAACTCTCGAGCGTCATCGGCGGAGGGTTGGTGGCGGCGGGCGTCGGGGCTGGAGACCGGGTCGTCGTCGTGCTTGAGAAATCGGCGTACGCAGTCGCCCTCTACCTCGCCTGCCTGAGAATCGGAGCGATCTTCGTCCCACTCAATCCGGCTTACACGGCATCGGAAATCTCCTATTTCGTGGGCGATGCCAAACCGGCGGTCGTCGTCGCCACTGAACCATGGCCTGACATGACGACGCTCATTCTGAATAGGAACGGGAGCGGCACGCTCCTGCAGGCGGATCATCGATTCGATACCGTGGTCGACCGGACCCCAACCGATATCGCCGCGCTTTTATACACGTCGGGTACCACCGGCGAACCAAAGGGAGCGATGCTCACCCACGGCTGCCTGCTGGAAAACGCCAGGACATTGTTCGAGATCTGGCAGTGGCAGCCTGACGACGTATTGCTTCACGCCCTGCCCATCTTCCATGTGCATGGACTCTTCGTAGCGCTGCATTGCGCCCTCCTCGGGGGCTCGCGCGTCGTCTTCCTGGATCGGTTTGACTCCGACACCGTGCGCGACTTTCTTCCGTCGGCGACGGTGATGATGGGGGTGCCGACCTACTACACCCGGCTGCTCACGAACCCGGCGTTCGGTCCGAGTGACTGTGTCAACATGCGGCTGTTCATCTCCGGTTCCGCCCCGCTCTCCGAAGCCGCGTTCTTCGCGTTCAGATCTCGCACCGGCCACACCATCTTGGAGCGGTACGGCATGACCGAGGCTGGGATGATTTGCTCCAACCCCTACGACGGCGAGCGACTGGCTGGCACGGTTGGATTTCCACTCCCCCGTTACCTGCTCCGGGTAGCTGATGGCCACGACCAGGCTCTGCCCGCCGGCGAAGTGGGAATTCTCCAGATCCAGGGGCCCAGCCTTTTCGGCGGATACTGGAAGCGACCGGAACAAACCGCCGAGTCGTTCACTTCGGACGGGTACTTCCGAACGGGCGACCTGGCCAGATCGGATACGGACGGCCGGATCAGTCTGCTCGGGCGATCCCACGACTTGATCGTCACGGGCGGGTTCAATGTCTACCCAAAGGAAGTAGAGCGAGTCCTCAACGAAGTCCCTGGTGTCGTGGAGTCTGCCGTGGTCGGCGCACCCGATGCCGATCTCGGCGAAATCCCCGTAGCGTTCGTCGTCGGCGACTGCGAGGAAGCCGCCTTACGAACCCACGCCGACCGCCATCTCGCCCGCTACAAACAACCCCGCCGCTACGAGTTCCTCGACGCCATCCCCCGCAACGCGATGGGCAAGGTCCAAAAGAGCCACCTCAGATCTAGGGAGTCCGATCCGGGAATGTTCTTCTAACCGACGATCACCAGCGGCGATCTGCGCGATACTTGAAACCGTGAAGGCATCCCAGAACCAACCAAGCCGTCGCCAGACCGACCAAGGCAACGAGATCGCCGACCGATTGCAGAAGCTGTCGCCGGCGCGCGCCGACCGGATCTTGCGACGGGCAATCGAGTTGCAGACAGACTCTGAATACGACGACACCGACGTGGACGTGGAGACCCTCAATCGGGTCGCTGACGAGCTTGGCGTCCACCGCGACATCGTCGCCAAGGCACTCGCCGAAGAACTCTCGAAACCGGATGACCTCCCTGCTGGAACCCTCTCGGAACGCATATTCGGCCCGAAGCAGATCACGGACCAGATCCTCTTGGACGCCAGCCGCCCTGAGGCCGAGGCAAGTATCGCGGACTGGATGACCCGGCACGAAGGACTGCAGGTCACCCGGACCACCCCGCAATCCACCGTGTGGACCAAACGAGCGAGCCCGGTCAACTCGCTGCGCCAAGGCCTGAAGATCGCCCAGGGCACCGGCGCGCTGCGGACCGTCAAGGTCGCCCACCGGGTCGAAACCATCACCGACAACCAGCACGTGGTCACGCTAAGAGCGAGCACGGCCCCGGCCTACTGGACCGGGCTCGGGCTGGCCACGTCCGGGGCGGTCGTCGGACTGGGACTGTTCATCGGACTCGGAATCGGCGTCGGGATGTTGGTTGGTTTGGCGGCAGGACTTGGTGCGCTCATCGTCCAGGTCGGTGCCGGCATCATTGCCGCCCGGAGCTGGATCGGCCAGATCCGACGAGGCCTCGGCCGGGCTCTGACAGGTATCGCCCACCCGGAACTCACCAACCAGGACACGGTCGGCCAGGCCGTTGTCGACATCATCGGGCAATTCAAAAAGAGGCGCTACTAGGCGGCGACGGAACCATACCCTTCTTGAGTGCGTCAGAGAACCAACGGCTGACCAGGCCGCCAGACATGTTGCGGAGGATGCCCATGAAATCGAACCTGATCACCCGACTACTGGCCGGACTGTTGATCCTCGGATTGGTGACAGCCGCATGCGCCGGCGACTCAGCTGAACAGGGGTTGATCGAAGGCGTCGGTTTTGACGACGCCGCCGGGACTCCGACGGCTGGCGAACCGGCCGAGGTAGAGTCAGCGACGGCAGATCGAGACCTCGGCGACGGAGGCATCGTCGCCACACAAATCCCGGTGAACCTCGGCCGTGACATCATTTTTACGGCCACCATGACGGTGGCCGTCAACAACGTCGGGGATGCCTCATCCCAGGCCACGTCGGTTATCGAAGGCCTCGGGGGATTCCTCTTCGGTCAGGACACGGTCGGTTTGCCCTCGCCGCGCACGGTTCTCGTGTTCAAGGTTCCACCGAACCAGTTCCAAGCCGCACTGGCTGAACTCGGCAGCGTTGGCGAGATCCGCTCTCAATCGGTGAACGCCGACGACGTAACCGAACGGGTGGTTGATCTAGAAAGTCGCATCTCGACAGCAGCTGCTTCGGTTGCTCGACTCCAGGCCCTGCTCGAAGCAGCCACCGACATCAAGCAGGTCGTGGAACTGGAGAACGAACTGCTGGAACGAGAGACCCAGCTCGAAACGTTGCGCGGTTCACTCCGTACGCTGAGCGACGCGGTCGATCTGGCCACCATCACCCTCACGATCACCGAAGCCCTCAGCCAGCCGGCTTTCAATGTCACCGTAACCGCCTACCCGGGACACGAAGACGGCGGGGCATCCTGCCCCGGTACCCAGGAGCTAACCGTAGATCAGGGCGACGAGGCCACGACCGTTTGCTACGAGATCCTCAACGTTGGTGACACACCACTGACACAGTTCACGCTCCAGGATCCGGTCATCGACTTGACGGTTTCCGACATGATCGTCGTGTTTGGAAGCTTGGAGGACACACTCGAACCGGGCCAGTCGGTGATCCTGGCTGCGGAGGTGGCGCCGGAACGGCGGACCCGCACCCAGACCCGCATCACGGCCACGGCCGTTGACCAGGACGGGAATCCGGTAGCGGGCCGGACGATTTCCAATACGTCGTCGCTCATCATCGACGTGGTTGACCCGGGTGGACTGCCAGGCTTCAGCGACGGCCTCGACAGCGGGTGGGAGTTACTCCAGATCACCTGGTCGGCCGGCAATGTCCTGGTGGGTTTCATCGTGGGTCTTGCCCCGATCCTCATACTCATTGCAGGCTTGTTGTTCTGGCGGAGAATGAGTCGGCGCAACAATGACCCGGAAATCGGAGGCGAAGCCACCTCCAGTGTTCCCCCTCCGCCGCCGGGACCGTCGGCCAGTCCAACGACCACCGAAATGCCAACGTCGCCGACTGATACCGCAGGCTAAGCCCGGCATGGCAGATTCCTTCAAGGTCGAGCGTTCGATCACCGTACAAGCGCCCGCTCAGAGCATCTACAACGAGATCGCCGACTTTCACAACTGGACCGGCTGGTCTCCGTGGGAGGACCTGGATCCCAACCTCAGTCGCACCTACTCGGGGGCGGCATCCGGCGAGGGGGCGGTCTACAACTGGTCTGGGAACCGCAGAGCCGGCGAAGGGCGGATGGAGATCACCGAGGTAGCCGAGCCAACCAAGGTCCAGGTCGCCCTCGATTTCCTCAAACCGTTCAAGTCGAGCAGCGTCACGACGTTTGCCCTCCAACCCGAGGGCGACTCGACCCACGTCACCTGGACGATGACCGGAGCGAAGACGTTGGCCACCAGGCTGATGGGCCTTTTCACGAGTATGGACAAGATGATCGGCCCGGACTTCGAAAAGGGCCTCGCCCGCCTCAAGGCCGTGGCTGAGAAATCTTCGACCTAGGCCCACGCCCCGGCTGATTCGGCCAGCCGGACAATGACCGGTTCAAGGCTTTCCATTTCTTCCTGCAACAGCTTCCACGCCGTTTCTGCGTTCCCGGCCTTGGCATCGGCGGCGTGTCGTTCCAACAGGGCAGCGGCCTGGGCGGCCGGCCCGGCTGACAGAAGACCGAGACTGCCTTTCATTCTATGAGCGACCCGCGAGACACGCTGAAGGTCCTTGGCGGCGAAGGCTTCGCGAATCAGGTCCAGATCCGCTGGATACTCCTTCTGGAACTCCTGCATCAACTCGACCGCGAGATCGGGCATTCCGCCAAGGCGCTCAAGAGCTTCGAATCGGTCGAGCAGATCTGCTGGCCGGCCTTGACGTTTTGGAATCGAGTCAATATCGATGGGCCCGTTGAATACCTGCTCGACGGCGGCGAACAATACTTCAGGTCGGAACGGTTTGGACACGACATTGTCCATGCCGCTCTCGAGACAGGTCAGCCGGTCTTTCTCAGAGGCGCGTCCCGTCAGTCCGATGATCGGAACGTGACCGGCTTCCTGGGCGCGGATCGTCGCCGTCGCCTCAAGGCCGTCCATCTCGGGCATCTGGACATCCATGAGTACTGCATCGAACTTGATGGCCAACACCAGCTCGACGGCGTCGCGTCCATTTTCCACAACGGTCACGGTATGGCCGCGCTTTTCGAGGAGACGCGTCACCATGGTGCGATTGGTGGCACTGTCATCGGCCACCAGCAGATTCATCCGCGGTCGCCGGGCTCGCAGCCAATGTCGGGTGACTAGTTCGCCCTCCGGTCGGTTACCACCGGAGACCGCCGCAATGGTATCGCTGAGTTCACCCGCCCCCAACGGCTTTGACAGGTAACCGGAAGCACCGGCCGCCCGATAGACCGCTGCGTCGCCTCGTTCGCCAGTCGGAGTCAGAACGACGACTGGCAGGTCTTTGAAGGTCGGTTCCTTGACGAGCCGACTCGCCAGCTCCGCAGTACCAACCCGGACATCGATCACCACGGCGCCGGGTTTCGGATGGGCATGACCTGCTTCGAAAACAATGTCGAGAGCACCGGCCAGGTCGTTTGCAACAATCGAGCGTAGGCCTCCCAACCGAAGCATCTCAGTTGTGCCTCGGCGGGCCTCTTCGTTGTCGGCAATGACCAACACGGTAGTCGCACTGCCCGCCCCATCAGATTCAAAGTCGCTCTCGAGCGGCGCCGGCGCGAGCTTCGCCGTGAAGTGAAACGTGCTTCCCACCCCAACTTCGCTCTCTACCCAGAGGTTGCCTTGCATCATCTTCACGAGTTGGGTCGAAATCGACAGGCCGAGGCCGGTCCCTCCAAATCGCCGAGCGATCGAGCCTTCGGCTTGCGAGAACGCCTCGAAGATGGAGTCGAGTCCGTCGGCAGGGATCCCGATCCCGGTGTCCTCCACCCAAACATGCAGCTCAACCGCCTCGTCGGTCTCTTCGATGACCTCAACCCCGATCCGGACAGTTCCCTCGTGAGTGAATTTGAGGGCGTTGCCGATCAGGTTGAAGAGGATCTGTCGCATCCGCCCCGGATCGCCGACCAGAACTGCCGGAACGTTGGAGGCAACGTCTTGAGTCAGCCCGATGCCCTTCTCGGATGCTTTCACGCCGAGGGTTCTCAACGTGTCAGACAACGTGTCACGGAGTTCGAACGGAATCGCCTCGAACTCCAGCCTTCCGGCCTCGATCTTGGCAATATCCAGCAGGTCGTTGACAAGCGTGATCAATGCGTCGGCGGAGCTTCGCGTCGTGACCAGGTATTCGCGCTGCTCGGCAGTTACTTCGGTTCCGAGCGCCAACTCGGTCATGCCGAGAATCGCATTCATCGGGGTACGGATCTCATGACTCACGTTGGCCAGGAACTGGGATTTGGTTTCCGTTGCTCGCTCTGCAGCAACTTTCGCCTCGACCAAAGCTTCTTCGGCTTGCTTGCGTTCGGAGATGTTTCTCGTTGACGCGTGCAGGCGCACCAACTCCTCCTTGCCTTCCTCGAAAACCATCTTGAAGTTGGAGCCGAACCACCGCCATGATCCGTCTGCATGCTGCATGCGATAGTCGATAGTGACGATGTCATTGCCGGCTTCAAAGGCGCTCTGATGTGCCGCAGTCATGTCCGCAACGTCATCCGGATGAGCAAGATCGTATGGGGTGAGTCCGACGATCTCCTCAGGAGGGCGTCCCAACAGAAGCATCGACGCCGGCGATACATACCGGTATACCCCGTTCGGATCGTGACTGGAGATCATGTCGGTGGAGTTTTCGGCCATCAGACGGAAGCGACCTTCGCTTTCTCGCAAGGCTTCTTCGGCCACCACCCGATCCGTGATGTCACGTGACGAAATGACGAAACCCTCAACGAACTGGTCACCCACCATGTTGCGAGCGGTCGCTTCAAAACTGCGCCATGAGCCATCCTTATGACGCACCCGATGTACGACGGGATTGCTGGTCTCACCGTCGCCAAGTGCCATCCCGGCACCCACGATGGCCGCCGCGTCCTCGACGTGAACGAACTCACGGAACGGTCGCCCGATCATCTCAGGAATCTCGTAGCCCAACAGACGAGACACCGAGGAAGATATCCATGACACCTTGCCGTCACCACCAAGGATGAAGAGAAGGTCTGTCGCATTGGATGCGATGATCTGCAACCGGCGCTCTTGTTTGGCCAGCCGGAGCTGAGTAGTCGCTTCCCGTTCGGACGCTTTGAGCGGTGAGACGTCTACCAGCGAGACGACGACGTTCGAATAATCGAACCCGGTCCCGGTGTGTGGCGCAGTCCAATACAGAACGCAGTCGATCGCTTCGCCCTGAAGCGTCTGACCTGCCATCTCGGTGGACACTGATTCCAGGCGGTTCCATATACCGAGCAACTGGGCAACGACGCTGTCATGCGTCTCGGGGCGATAATGATCGGGGTTAAGCATGCCGGTTAGTTCTTCGGCACTCGTCGCGCCGAGCAATTCGACCGTCGCCTCGTTGACAGCGGTGATGCTGATCAAGCCATGGGCATGCTGGACAAGATCCGGATTGGCATCGAGGTGTGCTTTGAGGTCTTCAACGCCTTCTGATCGCAAGCTGTCCACCCAGGCGGCCACCTGGGAGAAGTCCTCCTGGAACGTGGCGATCGGCGTCTTGAGAAACAGGTTCTCATAACGGTGCTCGGTGGACTCCAGCGAGCGGAGGGTCTGTCGAAGACCAAGGGCGATGAGCAGGTAGACACACAGCTCAACGGCCATGAAGAAGACTGTTTCACCATTGCGATGAAACAGCGGCTGAGCGACCCAGATGAGCCCGACGTACGTGTGGTAACTCCAGCGCCGTCGGGCGGACACGAAGGAACTGCCGATGGCCGCGAGAGCAGCGATGGCTACCCACAACGCCTCGAGAACCGCGGGATCGAGCGTGAAGGTTTGGGCGGCTGTCAGCGTAACGACCACGATCATCAAGGCGGCGGCTTGGACCCGTCCCACCCGAATCTGTAGAAGAGCGATGGCGCCCGACAAGGCCGACAAGGCAGCCAGGAATAAGAAGGCGGGCTCGCCGGTCGCTAGAGCGACACCAAAAAAGACTGGAGAAAGACCCAGTCCGATGTCCCGCATGAATCGGACGAACTTCTCCTCAGTTGATCGGATAACGGCGCTCTTGGCTTGCGTTCCGCCAGTTGGTGCCGCTTCAGTGACAAAGTCTGCCATTCATTAACTTCGGCTGCCATCAGCTCGATCTTGAGCGCCGAATTCGCCCATCAACCTATTTTGGGGGGCGAATCCTTGCTACGAAATAGGCTCCAACCGCCAGCCCGGCCGCGAACCATCCGACCGAGGTGGCACCCGGTTCGGTGTGGCGTTCCGGCTGGTCCGCTCTGGTCACCGATACGTCGGCGTCGTCAGACGGTACGAGATTGGGAACCAGGTGTACGTCGATAATCTCCGCACCGAACAGCACGACCTGGGCGAGAACGAAGACGCTGAAGAGAATCAGGACGAAACCACCGGCAAAGCCCGTGCCACTGAACCGCTCCGGATTGAAATAGCTACTGATGACTATGGAGGCGATCGCAAACCCCACCGCGGTGATGGCCCCGCCAATCCGGGCGGCTCGCCAGGGGATCTCTCGACTCGGAACCAACCGAAAGACAATTGTGAAGAGTCCGGCGAGAACCAGCCACGCCACCACGGGGGTGAGCCAATCCAACACCTGCTTGACCGATTCGGCCAGGTCAACCCTTGATTCGACCATGCTCCACGCGGTACTCGAACCGATCACCGCCAGGAGAACAACTCCCATCGATAGTGCGGCCGTAAGCGCCAGGACCCTTCTAAGAATCCACGCTCCGAACCCACCTTTAGGGGTGGGTTCGGAGCCGAAAATGAGATTGAGCGAACCCTGTGCTTCGAGGAACAAGGCGCTGGCAGTCCAGGTCATGAGCAAGAGTCCGATAATGCCGGTCGAGTTGCGATTCTCTGCTGCTTGATCGAGCACATCAAACACCAGCCCCGAGGCTTCTGTTCCTACATACGGCTGGATTTCTGCGACGAGGCGAGCTTGCGCGTCGGCCGTCCCATATACGAATCCGGCAACGGAAACCGCCACAAGGAGCAAGGGAGCCAGAGCAAACACCGTTCGGTACGCAAGCGACGCGGCCAACCGACTTCCATGATCGCTGCCGTAGCGCTCCATAACCGCCAACAGTGGAGCGATCCGCTCCTGCATTCTCTCCCATGGCGTTGACACTGAAGCAGCCTACCAACGCCCCGAGTGTCTAGTTACACTCGAGCCTCGCCGTTGCCGTTTTCCGATGCCGCTGGCCTCCATCGAGCCAACCGGCCCGGGTAGGGTCGGAGAGACAATGGTTCCCAATCATGTCTGACATCAATTGGGCAGCGTGGCTGCCTCTCATTCTGCTTGCGGTGGCGATCATCGGCTATGGCTTGTTCGACTTGAATCGAAGCGAGGTCAAATATCTACCCAAATGGGCGTGGGCGCTCATCTGCCTGCTCTCAGTCCCGTTCGGCACAATTGTGTATCTCACGGTTGGCCGCGAGGGTTCGACTCGGCCCGACAGACCGTGATCCGTACCGAGAAGCTGAGCAAACACTATGGCAAGGTCGTAGCCCTCGATGCCGTCGATCTTGAAGTACCCGCCGGCTCGGTCTATGGCCTCATCGGGCCGAACGGGGCAGGAAAGACGACGCTGTTGGGTATCCTGGCCGGGCTCAAGACGCCCACGAGCGGGTCGGTAACACTCGACGTGTCTCCTTCCGAGGTAGCAGTCCTCCCGGACACCCCCCGGTTCGACCCCTGGCTGACGGCCAGAGAAGTGATCGATCTCGCCCGAACCATCGGAGCCAACCCGTCCCCAGCTGCTCGAGTCGAGAGTCTCTTGAGCGAAGCAGGCCTGGCGGACGCGACCGACCGCCCGGTCAAAGGCTTTTCGCGTGGCATGCTCCAACGACTTGGTCTGGCTGCCACCATCGTCAACAAACCCCAACTTCTGCTGCTCGACGAGCCAAGTTCTGCGCTCGACCCGATCGGGCGTCGCGAGGTTCTGGACCTCGTGTCGCGGCTACGAGGCGAGGCGACCGTGGTGTTTTCAAGTCATATCCTGGCCGACGTTCAAGAAGTATGCGACACGGTCGGAATCCTCCGAAACGGACGGCTCGTCTACCAGGGTTCAGTCGCACACCTGCTGAGCGACCGGATTACCCCGCGGTACCTGGTGCGCCTCCGTCCACCGATCGAACCCACGATCGAAGCTCTTGGTCGGTCACCCTGGGTCGTGGCGGTTGATCAACTTGGACCGGATCAGCTGCGAATCGAGACTGCTTCGGTGGCAGATGCCGAGTCGTCACTAACTGCCGTATTGGCGCAAGTCGAAGCCAGGGTCGTAAGTTTTGGCCCTGAAGCTGTCACCCTCGAAGACGTCGTGCTGGAGATAGTGACATGACGCTTTGGAGACTTGAGTGGCTACGCCTGGTTCGAACCAAGCGATTGATCACCCTCGCCTTCGCGTATTTGTTCTTCGGTCTACTCGGGCCCATCAGCGCCCGCTACATGGGTGAAATCGTGGCCCAATTCGGTGAGGGCGTCACGGTAAGTTTTCCTGATCCGACGCCAGCCGACGGGATCACTCAATATGTTGGGAACGCCTCACAAGTCGGAGTTTTGGTCGGCGTCGTAGTTGCGGCCGGCGCATTGTGCCTCGACGCTACTCCGGAAATCGGAACGTTCTTCCGCACCAGGGTCCCCGCAATGGCCCGCATCCTGTTACCAAGATTCTCATTGACCGCCGCCGCATTGGTGATTGCGTCTGCGTTGGGTACGTTGGCCGCATGGTACGAAACTGAGGTATTGATCGGCAGCGTTGGAGCGGGCCAGCTTTGGACTGGCTGGCTTCTCGGTGCTCTCTACCTGGTCTTCGTGGTGGCGGTCGTTGCGATCACCGCTGCGAGAACATCTTCGGTGCTTGCCACGGTCCTGATCACCCTGGTGATCCTTCTTGCGTTGCCAATTCTGGGAATCCTCCCAAACGTCGCCAGGTGGCTGCCAAGCCACCTCGTCGGGGCGCTCGACGGCATCGTACGGGGAAGCGACGTCTCCGAATACACCCGTGCCGCCGCCGTGACGATTGGCCTGACGGGGTCCGCCCTGTTTGGCGCGATCCGGTTGAGTTCTCGGCGGGAACTCTGAGTCAGACCCCCGGTGCGAGGGTGCCTCCGAAAACCTGCCAGGCGAGGGCGGACTTGGCGAGCAAGCTCAACCAGATATAGGCGCGCTCCCCGTAGATGTAGTCACGCCATTTTCCGGTCTGGCGGTACTGGAGCACCATGTTCACGGCGAACGAGTTGAAGAAGACGAAGAGCGAACCAAAGATCGCATAGACAAATCCGGGGGGTGCCGCATCCGACCCGGGCGTCCACAGATAGATGGCAATAGCCAGCCACGGGAACAATCCGGCAATCACGCCAAACCAGTACGAGAGCCAGTCGGTCGAGCCGGGCTGCTCATACTTTTCCATGAGCCATCCGAACAGAATCATCGACGCGTTCACACCGAAGATGACAACAAGCGCCGAAACCTCTGCGATCCCGGTCAGCATGGCGATGAGCACGACCATAAGCGACGAACTAATCGAATACTCGATCCAGCGGGCGTAATTGCGCCGTTGGGCCAGGTTCCGGTTGTACCACTCGTTGATACCCGGCGATGCTACGAGGAAGTGAGCTGCGGCCGACAACCACAAGAAGGCGGCGACTCCGTAGGCCACTCGCACGTCGAACAGAGAGACAACTTCGAA
>Ga0224496_10000725_pt1 | contig 22453 bp, 20 predicted proteins | sample SF_Jul11_sed_USG_2_FD_168127 | JGI IMG/M metagenome (GOLD analysis project Ga0224496, IMG submission 168127) | Sediment microbial communities from San Francisco Bay, California, United States - SF_Jul11_sed_USGS_8_1 | ecosystem: Environmental > Aquatic > Marine > Sediment | place: USA...
AAAGCAGAATTCAAGCCCAGAAACAAAAAAATAATCATAAAAATTAAAATCCCCTTGAACTTCAAAATAGTCTCCATATTTTCCTAGGATACCGAATGGGCCTTATTTCTGACAAACAGATTTCCGGCAATTTCATCCATGGCGACTCTCTCATCATGGGAAATTTTTGCCAAATATCTCTTGAACTCCTTATCTCTTAGAATTTCGATGGTTTTCCTGGCCTTACTGGCTTGAATCAAGGCCTGCTGCTTTTCCTCCACTTCCTTTTTTGCCTTTATAAGTTCCTGACCGCAAAACCCCAGCTCTACCTTCATCTTATCTTTATAATAGCTGAGATGCCGCAATTGATCGATGGTAAAGCTTTTGGACATCTTACTCTCATTGGATTTATCCTCTGCCTTCCATACATGGTCTTTGATCTGGGATATTCTATTTAGAATGTTGTGTTCAATACTCAGCTTTTCGGCCAATTCCTTCATCTTTATTTTTTCTTGTTTTTTCCTGACGCTTAGTGCCGTTTCCAGTGAAAAACGAAACATCCTTCCTCTAATTATCGTTTAAACGAGACTTAAACCATTTGATCGTTACTTGATCTCTCAACATAGATAGTTTGATTTAATGTTTTGAAAGAGTATTTTGATAAATACAAAAGATATGCCGTGAATGATTTATGAAAAATTGTTTTATGAATGAGGTTTGATAACGCGCGTATTCAGACGGTTGAAGGTCATAATTTCAGATCGGTTTTTTGACCATTACAACTTGAAATCTTTGTTTTTTCTCAAGCCATCCCAAATGAACTCAATAATTTTTTTGTTGTTATTTCATGTCGAATTCCAGATGATGAACGCAAGACAAAAAAGATTTTGAACTAATAAAATACCAGTCGGCTTTCCTACATGCCAGAAGAAATTAAAAAAGCGATCATCTGTCCAAACTGCAAAAAGTTAATCAGTAGCTATAACCAGACTTGCCCTCATTGCGGGATCAAAAAACCTGAAAGAACCCATAATATCATCCGGGTTTTCGGTGGCAGCCGCCTTAATTTCGTTAAAATCATTATCACGGCGAACATTGTCCTGTTCACTCTCTGCTATCTTTTGCCCTTTATCCTGCCTGAACACCAAGTTCCGGCCAACAAGGGCCTTTTAGGAATATTGCCCAGTCCCAGCGTGGTTTCGCTTCACCTTTTAGGCTGGGCGGACCCCCATCAGATCCTCAACGGAAGCTGGTGGCTTTTAATCACGGCCATCTTCCTTCACGGAGGGGTTCTGCACATCCTTTTCAACATGATGTGGTTTAAAGATCTCGGCCCAACGACCCAGGAGCTTTTCAGCCCGCATAAAATGGTCATCATCTATTTGATTTCAGGGGTGATGGGAAACCTGTTGGCGGTTTTAAACCCATCGATCATGGGGCTTTTCTCCATTTTGATTCGTCCGGCGCCGATAATTGGCGCTTCGGGAGCGGTCTTCGGGCTAATCGGAGCCATTATCGCTTTCGGTAAAAAAAGCGGTGGTCTTTATGGGAGGCATCTGGTTCGACAACTTGGGCTTTGGGCGATAATCCTGATCGTCATGGGTTTTATCATTCCCGGAATCAGTAACGCAGCCCACATCGGCGGTTTTATCACCGGATTCGTCATCGGTTATCTTTTGCCGGTTCGCGCCTCTCAAAGCAGCGAGCTTAAATTCGTCATCATCGCCGTTATTCTTTATCTGATTATAGGCTATGCCTATTTCAGGGTAATTATAAATTTAATCAGGGTGATCCTTAAGTTGCATTGATTTTATTTTTATGTTCTGATACAAAACAAAAACAAAGAAGTAATGTGACATTTCACAGACTGAAAAATCCACTGTGAATTCTCATTAACAAATGGTTTTATTAATATAATCCGATCAGAGACTAACAGAAAATGAAACAAATCTGCAACTGGTGTCAGAAAGAATTTGAACATGACCGGGTACTTCTAACCCACAGCAATCCAAAAGCTTATTATATCTGTGCGAATTGTCTGGTTCCTTTTGTCATGGACATCAGGGATGATGAGGACCTGGAAATGCTTCCAAGCAACGAAAGCCGAATAGCTCCGCGGTTTCCCATCTACTCAGAGCTTACTATTAGTTCTGAAAAAGACGGCAAGAAAATCGATTCGGCAATCATACTCAACATCAGCGACTCTGGAATGAAACTGGAAACAAGACTCGGATTCGAATATGAAGAGAAGATTCTCCTGACGATCAACGGAGATAACGTGACCTTTCAAAATCGTGGCGAAGTTGTCTACTGCCAGCAGATTAACACAGAAGAACCAGCGGCCTACCAACTCGGTATTAATTTCGAAGAGAAGTTTAAAAAATAATTGATCCGATATCAACCGTTGTGAAATATTGTTTTCACTTTTAAACGCCCAGAGCAGATCATCATAAAAATCTCAAGCCTTGGTTAAAATAGAAGACGTGACCGCGTACTTGATCCAGGGAAGAATATAAAAACCCGGACTGAGATTTGTCGCAGTCTCCATGCCATTGAGCCTTTTAGCGGTTCTAAGGCAATAGCTGAATTTTTTCCCCTCCGGAGTGACGATATTAGTATCAAAAGGCAACACAAAGTTTTTTGTCACTTCGATCACCACATGGGAGTCTTTAACCGACTCCATCACAAAAGCAAGCTGTCTGGGTTTGGCCTGTCTTAAATGCTTATTGGTTAAACGACTGAAAGGTTTATGGGTCTGGTTCGTTTTGTAAAAACCCTTGGTGGTTTTTTTAGGCCACCTTTTTTTTAAATCGCTCACCCAGTCTTGCTCCCCTATAAGCTCGCTCAGCCACTGGTATTGACTCTCCTGATAAAATTCCATGGCCAACAGATCGACACCTGCTTTTTCGATTTCATCCAAATAATCCAAAATAAAAAGATCGCGATCATAATACATTAAAGTTCCGTTTGGCCCTTCAAAAAAATCAGAGACTTGCTTTGGGCGGTCTTCGCTGGCGGCCTGGGTTTCAAGCCATCCCTCATCCCTCATCCCGAAGTGAGAAGAAAGCAGTTTTCTTTCGCTGTAGAAGACTTCGATTCTCCCCAAACCCAAAAGCTCGATCTCCAGGTTCGTCCCCAAGCGGATTTCCCCAACAGAACTAATGGGAAGCTGGTTTGATAAGATCAGCCGCTTTAGACTATCCCCAAAGGTCTTTGACCAGCCTAGCACACCCGGCACATTTAAACACCGTTGACCCAACTCAAAATGAAGCGGGATATTTGGGTATCGCTCAGCCAGAAAAAGCCCCAAACCCGGATCGGAAAAACGAACCGCGGATAAATGAGGTACCAAAGCCGCGAAAGTCTCCTCTAGAGCTTGTATTTCGGAGTCCCCTAAAAGCAGGTTCCACTCCAACACGATTTTTTTATTGGCCTGATGAAGCTCGATAAGGCACCGCCCAATATCATCCTCTGTTATCTGACCTGATCTTGAGAATAAAAGAGACTGTAGCCGGACTTCTTCCAAGGGCAGTTTATTAACCAGAAAGAGATGCTTTGAAGTTCTCAGGTTGATCGAAAAGTTCGTGAGCATGAGTTAGACGTTAACCATTGAGTTGAAGCAGTGGGCTAAAAAAGAAGAAGGGTTAGAGTCAATTCTCCAGGTTCTGCACTTTGCCGGTCATGGGTACAAAACGGACATCTGAAATCCATTGTTTTTTGAGTTCCCCTGTTTCCTGTTTGGTGAACTGGATAAGGCTCTGGTAAAGCGAGCCGACCGGGATGACCATCTTGCTGTTCACTTTGAGTTGCGCGATTAAAGGTTGTGGGGTTATCGTCGGGGCCGCCGTAATGATCATCCCGTCAAAAGGTGCCATTTCCTTCCAACCGTAAAAACCATCACCAACCATAAAATGGATATTGTTATAGTTCATCCCCGTTAAAAGTTCCTTGGCCTTTTCCCCAAGCTCCTCAATGATCTCGATGCTATAGACCTCCTTGACCAACTCGGCCAGGATCGCGGTCTGATAGCCACAACCGGTTCCGATTTCCAAAATCCGGTCGGTGGGTTTAAGCTCCAGATGCTGCGTCATCAAAGCGACAATGTAAGGCTGGGAGATGGTCTGTTCCTGTCCAATCGGCAAAGGGCAGTCGTGATAGGCCTCGTCTAAAAGGTAGGGTGGTACGAAAAGATGACGAGGTACCCTTCTAAACGCATCCAAAATCGGAGTTTCTTTGATGCCCCTGAGCATGATCTGGGTTTGCACCATCCGTTCTCGTCTTTCGCCATAAACCATTTGATCGCCTTTTCTATTCGGTTTTCAAAATCAAGATAGGAACGCATCCCTTTTTTTCTGTGATTATTTTAACAAAACCAACTAACTTTGACAGCAAAAACCCAAAAAAAACCTCAAAAAGAATACCCTGCCAAAATAACAGCCCACTACCCCTCATAAAACAGTGTCTAAATAAAAAGTCTGGCCAGATAGACACTGGAAGATAATAGACAAAACAAAAAAACGACCAGTCGAACCTTATCATCCCTGAGGCGGGCAACCCACTTTGCGCCCAGATAGTTACCAAACACCGAACCCACAGCCAATACCATCATCAAATCCCATATAACCAACTGGTAATAGATCAAAATAAAACCGCTGGAAATCACGCTTAACAGTTGAAAACAACGGCTGGTACCCAGGGCCGTCTTATCGTTTAACACTCCGGGATTATTTCTTGTCAGCCTCAGGCCCAAAAAATAAAGCGCGCCTGACATGGGCCCCGCGAATCCGTCATAAATCATCAGGATCGGCATCACTATAACGCGTGAGAAACCCGGCAACCTGAAGCGAAAGCGGAAAATCCCTCCAGTGGGCAAGGAAAGCAAGCTCGCCATGACCACGATCACCCCGATTAAAACGCTCCAGAGACGGACATTGAGCTGTAGCGCCAAAAAAGTTCCTGCAAAAGGCAAGACCAACCCGATTATCAGCCATCTAAAAATTATTTTACCATCTATGATATTCCTTGAGTAATACTGATAAACCGACTGCGAAAGTCCGAAAAAGAGCGCCATCTTGTTGGTGCCCAATGCCATAAAGGGAGGAATGCCCACCATCAGGTAGACCGGAAGCGTAAAAAGTCCGCCCGTTCCGGCGATTGCCGTCGCGAAACCACCGAAGATGGATGCCAGAAAACAAACCAGAATCAAAACCAGACTAAGATCTTCCATCGACGGGTCTCTTTCCCGCGGTTTTTTCCAGGATAAGAACTAAGAGAAAGCCCAGCACAATAAAAACGAGAGCGTAGATAAGAGCGGAATCAAAACTCTGGGGTAAGATGTTTGTTTCCTGAACGACATAAAGCTTGCCCCTGATCATTTTTTCTTCCAAAACCTCCTTCCAGGGCCAAATTTTTCTTAAAGATCCAAACATCATCCCGGTTAAAAATGCCAGGGTTAAATTTTCATATCGATGCAGAAAAAAACTCAATATTCTGGAAAAGCTGGTGATCCCGATAAGACAGCCCCCTGTAAAAAGCAGGATGATTTTCAGATTGGGCAATAAAAAGGGATTTTTCAAGGCGCCGGTGACATATTCATATTTTCCCAGGATCAGAAGAATAAAAGCGCCACTGATCCCCGGCAGGATCATGGCGCAAATCGCGATCATCCCGCTGAAAATAATGAACCACCAATCAAGTGGAGTCGTAACCGGAATCATTCCCACCAAAAAAAAAGCGCCCAGCGCACCGAAGATGAAAAAAAGCCCGGCCATGCCAACCCAGTTTTTGATCTGGCGACCCAAAACCATTGTTGACGACACGATAAGGCCAAAGAAAAAAGCCCAGGTTATCTCAGGGAAAACCGCCAGAACATAATGGATCAGTCTTGCGGTAACCAAAATCGCGCTTAAGATTCCAAAAAACAGGGGAATCAAAAATCTTAAATGAAGTTCAAACAACGCGCTCTTAAAATCCAGCGACAAAATATGCTTGATGGTACTCATGTCAAAAGAACGGATCGCATCTATCAGTGTATTGTAAATCCCGGTGATCAAAGCGATCGTGCCGCCCGAGACTCCGGGAATGATATCGGCGGTTCCCATCAGGATTCCCTTTAGCAGCAAAAGTCCCGTTTCCCTGGGATTTTTTGGTCCCGGCGAACCCATCCAGGCTTCTTTCCATGATTTTTTACCTGAGTTATGACGCATGATCCCTTAAAAAAAATCGGTTGAAATCTATATACCGTGAAGAAACAATTAAACCAGTTCGGCAATATAAGGGAGATTGCGATAGTTCTCATCCATATCGAGACCATAACCCACCACCCAGACATCCTCGACTAAAAATCCCCTGAAGTCAGCCCGCAAGACTTCTCTATCGGGACCGGTCTTCTCAAGCAAGACACAAGTCTTCAGGCTCTTTGGATTCATCTGATTGATTTTATCCATGATGACCGACAAGGTTTTACCAGAATCCAAAATATCCTCGACCAAAAGCACTTCCCTCCCCTTTAGATCGGGAAGAGCCTCCAAATCGATGGTTTCGCTCTGGCTGGTGGCCCGGTAACTTTTAGCCCTCACAAGGTGCACCTTGCAGGTATAGGGAAGTTGACGAACCAAATCGGCCAAAAAAATAAAAGCTCCGTTAAGCACACCGACGACATCGATTTCTCTACCCTGAAAGTCCTCGGTGATTTCACGGCCAAGCTCCTCGACCCTCTTTTGGATTTGATCGCGCCCGATCATCGTTTTACCTGGTGTTTTCATTTTAACTAAACCTTCAATTCTTTTAAAAAATCGAACATAAATTCAGCTTTCAAAAGGCTGTTCTTGACCGTAGTTTCTATTAATGGCAATATGGCTGTCAAACAAAAGACTTAAAAAAAATTTGATAACAACGAAATAACGAAATAAGACTATGGATTTTGAACCGGTAATCGGGCTTGAGGTGCACGCCCAGCTAGCGACCCACTCGAAAATTTTCTGCCGCTGCTCCACCGAGTTCGGCAAAGAACCCAATCACAACACCTGTCCCGTCTGCCTGGGACTTCCCGGTGCCTTGCCTGTTATTAACCGGAGAGCCGTCGAGTTCGCTGTGATGCTGGGACTGGCGACAAACTGCGAAATCCGTCTTGACAGCCAGTTCGCGAGAAAGAACTATTTTTATCCCGACCTGCCAAAATCCTATCAGATATCGCAATTCGACCGACCTCTTTGTGAGCATGGCTGGGTCGATATCGAAGTGAAAGGTGAAACCAAAAGAATCGGCATCACCCGAATCCATATGGAAGAGGACGCGGGCAAACTGATTCATGAGGGTGAAGATCCCAACGCCAGCTACGTTGATCTGAACCGTGCCGGCATCCCCTTGGTCGAGATCGTCTCGGAGCCCGATATCAGAACTTCCGAAGAAGCCAAGGCCTATATGGAGAAGATTCACTCAATCGTGACCTACCTGGAAATCTGTAACGGAGATATGGAAAAAGGCAACCTGCGTTGCGACGCCAACGTCTCCATCAGACCCAATGACAAGGCCCCTTTCGGCACAAGAACCGAGACCAAGAACCTGAACTCCTTCAGGCATGTACAGGCCTGCATCGACTATGAAATCGGCCGCCAAATCGACGTCACCCTGGACGGCGGAAAAATCATCCAGCAAACCCGCCTTTGGGATGCCAACAAAAAACAATCCAAAGCCATGCGCGACAAGGAAGATTCACACGACTACCGTTATTTCCCCTGCCCAGACCTGCCGGTGGTTGACATCGATCAAAATTTGATTATCAGTCTAAGGGAAAAGTTACCCGAATTGCCTGATGATAAAAAAGCCCGCTTTCAAGAGGATTACTCTTTAGGACACTACGACGCGTCGGTCTTGGTCGTCAGCAAGGAAATGGCCAACTATTTCGAGGAAACCGTTAAAAATGGCGCCACCGCCAAGACCGCCTCAAACTGGATTACCGGCGACCTGTCCAGATTCCTAAACGAAACCAAAACCTCCATCACCGAATCCAAGGTCACCCCTGAAAGACTCACGGGATTGATCAAGCTGATCGAAGACGGTACCATCAGCGGGAAAATCGCTAAAAGTGTTTTTGAGACCATGTTCGAGACGGGAAAAGAAGCCCTGGAAATCGTGGAAAATCAAGGCTTGAAACAAGTTTCCGATGAAACTCAACTAAGGGAGATCTGTGATGAAATCGTCCGGGCCAGCCCCTCTCAGGTCCAGGAGTATAAGGCGGGCAAACAAAAGGTCTTCGGTTTTTTCGTAGGACAAGCGATGAAACAGACCAAAGGTCAGGCGAATCCCCAGGTCATCAACCAGATCCTAAAAGAGCTCTTATCTTGAAAAAACTTCGGTTAGCCCTGCCCCGAACCGAGCTATAAACCCGCTTGAGATTAAACCATGAAAAAACCGGAAACGACCTACCTTAAAGATTATCTGCCTCCCTCCTACCTTATCAAAGAGGTCCGGCTTGCCTTTGAGCTTAGGGAGACCGAAAGCCTGGTCACGTCCCGGATGAGGTTTAATAAAAACCCCTTGTGTCATCAAAAAGAGGCGTCTCTGGTTTTGGACGGAGAGCAGTTGGAACTGCTTGAGATTAAATTAAATAACAAGGCTCTTTCCGAGGAAGAATACCTAAGGAGCGACAGGAATCTCACCATTAAAAAAGTGCCCGCCGAGTTTGATCTTTATCTTAAGACCCGTATCAAACCTCAGGAGAACACATCACTGGAAGGTCTTTATAAGTCGAAGAATCTTTTTTGTACTCAATGTGAATCCCAGGGATTTAGAAAAATCACCTATTTCCCTGACCGCCCGGACGTGATGACTCTCTTTCGGACCGAAATCGTCGCGGAAAAATCAAAATATCCCGTCCTGCTTTCAAACGGCAACCTGATTTCGCAAGAGGAATTAGGAAACGGCGACCACCGGGTCGTCTACGATGACCCCTTCGCCAAGCCTTCTTATCTCTTTGCGCTGGTCGCGGGCGATCTTAAAGCTTACAAGGACAGTTTCAAGACCCGCTCGGGCCGGGAAATCAAGCTGGGGATCTATGTCGAGGAAAAACATCTTAATCAATGCGCCCACGCCATGGAATCACTCAAACAATCCATGAAGTGGGACGAGGAGGTCTACGGACTGGAATACGACCTGGACCAGTTCTTCATCGTGGCCGTCAGTGATTTCAACATGGGCGCGATGGAAAACAAGGGGCTAAACATCTTTAACGCCAGCTACGTCCTGGCCAGACCCGAGACCGCCACCGATCAGGTCTATGAGGGAATACAGTCAGTTATTGCCCATGAGTACTTTCACAACTGGACAGGAAACCGGGTGACTTGTCGAGATTGGTTTCAACTCAGCCTGAAAGAAGGCCTGACGATCTTTCGAGATCAGGATTTCTCGGCGGATATGAACTCCAGGACCGTCAAACGGATCGATGAGGTCAACCTGCTTAGAAACCATCAGTTTTTAGAAGACGCCGGTCCCATGGCCCATCCCGTCAGGCCTGAAAGCTACATCGAGATCAATAATTTTTACACAGTCACCGTCTATCACAAGGGCGCCGAGCTGATCCGCATGATGTATCTCATCTTAGGAAAGGAAAATTTCTTTAAGGCAATGGCCCTCTATTTCCAAAGGCATGACGGCAAGGCCGTGACCACCGAGGATTTCGTTTTGGCGATGGAAGACGCAAGCGGCATCGATCTGAAGCAGTTTAGACTCTGGTACAGCCAGGCCGGAACCCCTGAGGTAAAAATGGAGAGCCGTTATGATCCCCAAGAGAAAACTTTATGTATCGATTTTTTACAAACTTGCCCCAAGACTCCCGGACAGGAGTTCAAAGAACCATTTCATATCCCGATCCTTTTAGGCCTTACCGGGAAATCGGGAGAGCCCGTTTCTTTTCATCTTGAAAAGGGTCAAGCTCAACTGACCGAGACGCTTTTGCACTTAAAGGAAAAAAAAGAGCGCTTCATTCTTAATGCGGTCGATGAAAAACCTGTCGTCTCCGCTTTCAGACAATTTTCCGCGCCTGTTCGTTTTAATAGCGATTTAAGCGACGCGGACCTGACCCATCTCATGACTTATGATCAAGACGGCTTTAATCGCTGGGACGCCGGTCAAAGACGTATTCTTAAGGTACTCTTAGACCTGATCGGTCAGATCAGCAAAAACCAGACACTGGCTTTGGACCCACGGCTACAAGAGGCTTTCACCAAAATTATCCTGGATGACAAACCCGAGGCGAGCTTTAAGGCCAATCTGTTGCAATTGCCAAGCGAGAGTTATATCGCCCAGCATCTCGAAATCATCGAAATCGAAGCGGTTCATGCCGCGCGGGAATTCCTCAAGGAAGAATTGGGGAAAGAGCTTTACGGTCTTTTCAAAGAACTCTACATGAAAAATACAAGCGATGAAGCCTACCATTTTGACGCTCTATCCGCCGGAAAAAGAAAATTAAAAAACACCGCCCTGTTTTTTATGGCCGCTTCCAAAAAACCCGAGGCCAGCCGGGAATGTCGCGCGCAATTTGAAAACTCGGACAATATGACCGACCAGTTGGCTGCCATAAGTTTTTTATCTAGCCTCGAATGCGAGGAAAAGGAGATGGTTTTGGATGCCTTTTACCAAAAATGGTCAGCCGATGATCTGGTCATCAATAGTTGGTTTTCCATCCAGGCATCTTCCAGACTGACCGACCTGAACGGGATAAAAAAACTTTTAAAGGACGAGGCCTACAACGACAAAAATCCCAACAAGATCCGCTCGCTAGTGGGGACCTTTTGCGGAACCAACCTGATTCAATTCCACAAAAAAGACGGCAGCGGCTACCGTTTCCTGGCCGATGAAATCCTCAGGCTCGATAAAATCAACCCTCAGGTCGCATCCCGCCTGACCATCCCCTTTACCCGCTGGAAAAAATACGATTCCCTTAGGCAAAAGCTGATTGTAAATGAGCTTGAGCGCATCCTTGATCAAAAATCCCTTTCCGGGGATGTCTACGAAATCATCTCCAAAAGTTTGCCTACCTCCCCTGACCAATAAACGCTTAATTTAGTTATTTCGCTAATCTTTTTTTCATTTTTCTAAATCCGCGCTCGACTATTATAGATTTTTTTTGTTAATCTATAAGTAAGTTTTTGGATTTAAATATTCTGACTAGTTACAATTAACAGCCAAACTCATATGAGCAATCGAAGTCATTTCCTTGCAAATATAACCCTTTATACTCCCCAGCCTCAGCAAGGGATAGAACCAGGTCGATTGATTATTGATACGTTTGCGTTAATTATATCTAATCAATAAATTTAATTGAAATTTGCTTAAGTTTTTCTCTCTTTTTCCGATAAGGAAATAAGGCAAGCTCGATTGTCTTGGATATCGACTTGATTTGGCAATATTTTAATCCAACGTAACTTTTCATATTTTGCGGACAGCATAAGCTGTCTGATGAAAATCGACTCAAGTTCTTACGGCTTAGTCCGATAAGGAAACAACAGTCAAGTTGCAGCCAGGATTTATATGGCGACAATTCAGGTAGGATTGTCCTTATCTTAAGTGGATAAGGCATCTATGACAAAACGGTTAGCTGTTAATTATCAACGGATTGATTCAATCCCTTCATATGGAGCGAATATGCTTTATTGGCTTTTAAGGTGTCTTGCGCCTTTTAGAAGACAGCCTACAAAATAGCTGGCGGTCTAAAGGCTTAACAAAGGTTATACCATGATAATAAAAATAATACCGAAGCTGGTGTTGGTTCTGTTGGTTTCTCTTATGCTTGTCGGCGGAGATCTTTACTCCCAGACGGCCAGAAAAAATACCGGCAATATGTACACTCAGTGGATGAAACTGGCGCTTTTAGGTAAGAACCAGGCGGAGATCGAATATTTCTTCCGAAATGTGGACTCGACAACCCTGGACCAGATCAAGCAGCGCATTCGTTTCGCCGTTATCGATAATCTCAAGAGATCGGGGATTCACTCCCTGATCAACAAAAGATCCGATATCGACGATATCAATGTCCTGATCAATAAGATCGTCACCGAAATCCGTTATGTCGGGATGGAACATGACGAAGATCTACGAATGAGTATCAAGGAAGAATTTGGTATTCTTCTGGAAAATCTATAAGGACTTAAGCATGTTTTAGGTTAGCTGGAGCGGGCTATTGTAAATGGCCTGCCAAGCGCCTTCCTCGCCTGATTTATAAAGACGCTCGGTCCTTTTTGGTTCCATAAGCATTGTTTTTACCGGTTTGATCAGATCTGCTCTAGCTACGACGCATTCCTACCGATATGGCTTTTAGGTTTCCTTTAACTCGAACCATCCATCCCCGCTTTTGATTTATCCCATCTTGTTATTAAACCTCCGAGGGATTATAATCATTTGGTTTTAAGAATATAGGACTTCATCATCGATGAATAATCATCCTTTCCCCGATTGATTATTCTTTCGGATTTGTTTAAGTAGTCGTAAGACTTCATATAAATTGATAAAGCCGAATCCATTTAAAAGAATGAATCAAGTAAATAAATTCTTTTGGTTAGTCCAGATCGTTGGATTTTCTCTTTATCTATTTTTGTTTAATTTTTATTTCTCCGAAGTTAAATCTAGTTTCGCTATCATATCGGTCATTTTCGTCGCGGTTAACGGCTGGTATTTTAGGATCAGAGGCGGTGTTTTAACCTCCCTTGCCCTCTTTATTGTCCACGGTATCCTTTTTTCATACCACGGTTTAATGGGATGGGAGTGGGTCCGGGTAATCTCGTATGTCACCGGAAGTTTCGCAATGGTTTTTATCGGGTTCGTTATTGGCAAGATCAGCGAATTAAATCTCAAATACAAACTGGAACTTAAAGAAAAAATAAAACTGAGCGCAAATTTAAAAAAAGCGAAACAAGAAGCCGAAGCCGCCAGTCTTGCCAAAAGCAATTTCCTCTCGGTCATGAGTCATGAACTCAGGACACCCATCAACGGAATCATCGGCATGGCGGAACTGCTTTTGGAATCCGACCCGACCCCCCAGCAAAAAAAAGACTTGGAAACCATTAAGGATTCAGGCAAAGCTCTCGTCCATATCATCGGCGACATCTTGGATTTAAGTCGGATCGAAACCGGGAAAATGGAGTTTGATTACGTCGAATTCAATCTTTCAAAACTTCTTGATGAAACCGTGGATCTGTTTTTCGCCTCGGCCTTGTTTAAAAAAATCCGTCTGGTATGCAATAAATTCTTCGACAAAGATATCTATCTCGTTGGTGAATCCACCCGCATCCGGCAAATACTCTCGAATCTAATGTCTAACGCCATTAAATTCACCTCTCAGGGAGAAGTCTCTCTCATAGCCAAAGTAACCGAGACCAAAGACGGTCTCTGCCTGGTCCGTTTTGAGGTAAAAGACACGGGCATAGGAATCGCTGATGAGCAGAAATCCCTGATTTTCGATTACTTCACACAGGCAGACTCCTCCTCAACCCGCAAATACGGAGGCACCGGACTCGGGCTCAGCGTTTCGCAAAAACTGGTCCAACTCATGAATGGCGCAATCGGTTTCCAAAGCCAAAAGGATCAGGGAAGCCTCTTTTGGGTTGAGTTTGAACTTCAAAAATCGGCAACTAAATCCCCAGTCAAACCGGTGCCTCTAAACGGCATAATCAAGGAAACCCCCACAAACGATAAAAAAGGTCACATCCTGGTGCTGGAAAAAACGCTTTCCCATCAAATCGGGCTAAAAAAAACCCTTTATTATCTGGGATATCGTTCAGAAGTGATTTCTTCGTGTAATTTTTCCTCACCTGATCTCCAAATCAACACTTATGACCTGGTGCTGCTTGATTGCGACCAACCCATTGGCGAAGTGATTAAAACTGTTGAAACGATCCGCGAAAAAGGAGAAACTACAGGCCGTCAAATCCCCATCATCGGTTTGCTGAATGACAACCTACCCCAACAACAAGAGCCTTTCAGAGAAGTCGGCATCAACGATTTTCTCAATAAACCGCCTCGGGAAAAAGAAACCAATGATTTAATCAGGAAGCACCTGGAGCGAACATTATCTTGAACGACCTTTACATTGGTTATTACGATTGATTTTTCGGACGGGGACAGACTAGTTCGGGGTGTTGACTTCCTTTTTACGATAGGCTTTAACCGAAGACAAAGCGTTAAAACGTTTTAAGACCCACTCCAATTGGTCAAGATCATCGATTTTAATCAGGATGTCCTGGTAGCTCTTGTCCTTGACAACCCTCAAGTTGTTCTCTAGAAGCTCCGCCTTGCCCGAGACCAGTGTCTTCATGATCTGCAGGTTGGTCTTGATCTGATTGTCAAACTCAAGATGGATTCTTACCGGCAGTTTTTCCGAAGAACTCTTGATCCATTCCACCTCCACGAGCCGCTCGGGATTGATTTCTCTTAAGAGGATATTTTCGCAGTCCTTCATGTGAATTGAGACTCCCTGACCCCGGGTGACGACTCCCACGATCTTGTCCCCCTTTACCGGATTGCAGCAGTTAGCATAACTAACCATGATGTTCTCGATTCCTGCGATCCTCACCCCGTCTCTTTTTTTGGAAAAAGTTTTGGTGATCTTATCCTGAAGGCGTAAGGGCTGGGGGGGAAGTTTATCCACCAGATGTGATCCCAGGTTATTGATAGTGGCCTTACCAAAACCCAGCTGACTGAAGTATTCATCCAGACTGCTGTAGTTGAATTTTTCCATAAAAGCCCTCAACTTTTCGGAATGCACAACCTCCTTATACTTCAACCTGAGTTTAACCATTTCCTCAGAGAATATCTCCTTGCCAAGATCATGGGCTTCCTGCTTTTCCTTTTTCCTTAAAACTTGCCTTATCTGCGACAACGCCCTTGAGGTGACGGCGAATTTAAGCCAATCGATTGAGGGGTTATGGTCCTTCTGGGTCAGGATTTCAACCGTGTCACCCTGCTTCAAAACCGTTTTGATCGAGCTGTGCTTCCCGTTGATCAAAGCCCCGACACAGTTATGTCCCACCTGAGAGTGGATTTCATAAGCGAAATCGATGACGCTGGCTCCCACCGGCAATTTAAAGATTTTTCCCTTGGGCGTAAAAGCGTAAACGAAGTCCGAAAACAGCTCCCGGGTAAAAATTTCCAGCGACTCCTTAGGATCGGTGGTGACGTTCAGATCCTTGGTCAGATCCATCAGCCAGGCGGTGTTTTCGATTTCTTCGGGCTTGATCAGGCTATCTGCCTTGTATGCCCAATGCGCGGCCACTCCCAACTCGGCGACCCGGTCCATTTCCTCAGTACGGATCTGGATTTCAAAACCGATCCCTTCGCTGTCAAAGACCATGGTATGCAAAGACTGATAACCATTGGGTTTGGGGAAAGAGATGTAATCCTTGAAGCGCTCAGCCAAAGGCTGGTACAATTCGTTGATCAGACCGAGCACTTTATAGCATTCCCCTATGTTTTTGGTGATGATACGGATACCAATCAGGTCATGGATTTTATCGAAACCCACATTGTATCTTTCCGCTTTCCTGAAAATGGAATAATAATGTTTGATTCGTCCCCTGACATCGACAGAGACGTGATCAACACTCAATTTATCGGTGATGGCTTTGGTTGTTCGGTCCAGGATGTTTTGATGATACTCCGCGTTTTTCTGGCAGAACTCCTCAATTTCGCGATATTTTTTGGGATAAAGCATCCAGAAGCTAACGTCTTCCAGTTCAATCTTGATATGGGATAGTCCGAGACGATCAGCGATGGGCCCGTAGGTATCAAGTGTCTCCTGGGCAATGCTGAAGTCCTTGCTGGAGAAAAAACGTTTCCAGTTGCGAAGCTGTACCAACCTCACCGCCAAGTTCACAAAGATAATCCGGATATCCACCTGAGAGGCAAAAATCATCTGCCGCATAGATTCCGCCATCCTTTTACCCGCTGAGGTATCGGTAGAAACGCGGATGATTTTGGTGATAGACTCGACAATCGCCGCAGTTTCAGAACCCATCAAGTCCCTGATCTCCTGAACCGTGATTTTATCTTCCAGAAGAATACCGTGCAAGATCCCCGATACAATCGTCTGGATATCCAGCCTGTTCTCTGTTAGAACCTTGGCCACCTCCAGCGCGATCTCAAGGTAGGAAGTCCGAAAAAACTTGGAAGGCCCCTGAATCTTAGCGGCCAGCACATAAGCTTTTTGGATAGGACCGCAGTCGATCTGATTGTTGGAATATTTTTGAAACTCAGAAAGAATATGCTCAATCCGGATCATGCTTCATATCTCCAGTCGATTTATTTCTAGCTGATAAGCCTTCCCATTATCACGGCCATTTCAGGATGAGGCTTTTCACCCTCGGGTATGATGCTTGATATGATTTCGTTTAAATTTAACAGATTTATAACCTTAAAATCAATCATTTCTTTTAGAATTCGCTCGATAAATTCCATTACGGCCTGATTCAAATGATTATTTATGATAACATGATCGTATTGATCAGCATAACCCATCTCTTTTTCGGCTTGTCCCAATCTTCGCTTGAGGCTTTCTTCGCTCTCGGTCATTCTTCCCCTAAGCCTCTTGCCCAGTTCCTCGACCGAAGGAGGCCTAATGAAAATCATGGTTTTTTGTAAATCAGGATAATTTTTCAGTTGCATTGCCCCCTGGACATCAATGTCCAGGATGACGATTCTGTTATCCGCCTGAGCGCTTTTAATGAAGGTCTTGGAGGTGCCGTAGAGATTGCCGAAAACTTCTGCGTACTCGATAAATTCCTGTTTGTTTATTCTTTCTTGAAAATCATCCCTGCCAATGAAAAAGTAGTCCACCCCATTGTTCTCACCAACTCTGGGAGGGCGGGTGGTATAAGACACCGACAAAACCAAATTGGGAAATATCTTTCTAGCGCTTTGAATGATGGAGGATTTGCCGGTTCCGCTGGGAGCCGATAGTACAACCAGTTTCGGTAGGAGGATTCCCATGGAGAATAAAGAGAATGGAGGGGGCTATTTGAAACTTCGGGGCTTTGTTAAACCCCGAATTCATTAAGCCTCAACCACTTCGATGGGGTGGTTAAGATTAACCCTTAGAGATGTTTCGATAAAATGAAGCGTTCCGGCCGAACTGCTGGCACAACCACTACAGGCACCCTGATAGCGAATAAAAAGCTTGTCGCCCTCGATCTTGGATACCTTGACACCTCCGCCATCCGATGCCAGGAAGGAGCGCACCTTCGAATCAAGAATCTCCTCAATCTTCTCAGGCCATTTATCTTGGGGGATATCCTTAAGAAAAATTTCGTCTTTGTCTTCGCGCAGGGCCTTCAAAAGGGCATTGATACCACCGGGGACATAACAGACATCTGAAAAACCGTTGTCCACCAAAAGTTTTATGGCTTCAGCCGTTTTATTGTCGTCCTCATCTCCGTACAAGATAACCTTCGCGAAAGGGGGCAATAACATCAGCTTGTCCTTTAATGTCTCTCCCGGTAATGAATTGGCTCCCGCTAGGTGCTCTACCTTAAAATCGTTGTTGTCTCTAATATCGATGATTACAGGTGGAACCCTGTCCTTCCTTTGATGAAGACAGCTCTCAGGCGCTATGGTGTACTGGGTCGCGTCAAATTCGTTCTTATTGGTAAACTTCATGGTTTTTCCCCTTTGGTTTTCAAGTGGCTGGTGTCAATTTGCCCGTGCGGATGCAACTGGCGCAAACCTTCAGGCGCATCTTGTTGCCATTGCTTTTCGTGACATGGACGTTCTGCAGGTTGGGCAGCCATCTTTTCTTGGTTCTGTTATGGGCGTGGCTGACATTATATCCCGTCTGGGGGCCTTTGCCACAAATCTCACATACTTTTGACATCTCAACTCGGTAAAATGATATGTTTAAAAAAAACTCGGGAGAATCTCCCTTTGGACATTACCTCAATTATGAATAATAGCATAATGTTATTAATTAAGCAATCGTAAATAATCTATTTATGTGGATTCTACCGGAAAGTCAAAGGAATTTAGCTCTTTTTAACGAGAAACACCTACTCTGGCCTATAACGCAATCTTCCCCTTTGGATGGGGATGGCGGCCTTAACCAAGATGGTGAAAACCAAAAGTCCCGCACACCATATACCCAGCGATATAAAGATCTCAGTCCAGGTCGGACCGTATTCGAAAACCTCGCCAATCGGAGTCGGGATAAATCCAGGGATCACAAACCCCATTCCCTTTTCGATCCAGACTCCAACCATCGCCAGTACGCAGGCGATCGAGAGCAGTGTGTTGTTTCTTCTCCATTTCTCAACCATTAAGATCACCGCCGCGACGATATTCATTAAAATGGAGGTGTAAATCCAGGGTACCAGACTGTTAAAGCCATGAAGCCCAAAAAACAGGTAGCGGGCAGACGCTGAGTGTGTTCCCTCAGAGTAAAATTCAGTAAAAAGCTCCGAGACCAGCATCAGAAGATTTACCTGCATGGCGATCGCCACGATCGCGGCCAACAAATCGATCGCCTTGTGTCCGATACGGTAGGCATCCGAGCGGTCGATCACCCGAAAAGCCAGGATGATAAAAGCGGGCCCGGCCGTGAAGGCTGAAGCTAAAAATTTCGGCGCCAAAAGCGCGCTATGCCAAAAAGGGCGCGCCGGGTTCGAGGCAAATAAAAAGGCCGTGACCGTATGAATCGAAATAGCCCAGAACATCGATACCACCGCCGCGATAAAGATGAATTTCTTATTGGAATCTTTTTCGGAGTATTCGTGAAATAAAATATAAAGGGGCATGAAGAGATTTAATAGCAGATAACCGCTTAAAACGATCACATCCCAGGTCAAAAGAGACATGGGCCAATTAAACCGCCCGATGAAAGGCAGCATATGCCACAGACGGTCTGGTCTTCCCATATCGACCGTCACGAACAGGATGCACATCAGACTCGCGGCAACCGCCAGACCCTCACCTAAAAGCACCACCTTTTTCGCCTCGGGGCGGTTAAAGATATAGGCCGGAATGACCAGCATCACGGCGGCGGCGGCGATACCGACCAGATAGGTGAAGTTCGAGACGTAAAATCCCCAGGAAACCTGGTCGCTCATGCCCGTCAGGATCAATCCAGTATTATACTGCCTAAAGTAATTAATCAGACCGATCAGGATAAAAAAGTTCAAACCGAAAATCCAACTCCAGTAGTATCGGCCTCCCATAAAGAGCTGTTGGACGCAATCCCTGACAAATGAAACGAGTATCATAATCTTGCCATCTGATTATATAAAGACATAAACCTTACTTCAATAAAAAATCCAATCTTAATGCCTAATCGGTATAATACCAGAATTTAGGCTCGGTATTAAGTTCCTCCTTCAAACGGAAGATATCCTTGTTCTCCAAAACATAGCGTATCTCGCTATTAACATCCAGAAGGTTCCCAAAAACGCGGGCTCCCGTCGGGCAGGCCTGATGACAGGCCGGCAATTCTCCTTTTCTTGTGCGCTGGATACAAAAAGTGCATTTCTCCATGACCCCCTTTTCTCTGGGTCGGTTGCTGAGATAATGAGTCTCGGGATTGATCTCGTCCTTAGGAATCACCGGTTCGCTCCAATTAAACCGCCTGGCCCAGTAAGGACAGGCATTGGCGCACATCCGGCATCCGATGCACCAGTTGTAATCGACCACGACCACCCCATCGGGTTCCTTCCAGGTTGCCTCGACCGGACATGCCTTGACGCAGGGCGGATTATCGCACTGATGGCACTGAATCGGCAGATACATCTTGCCGTCTTTTGGAACATCGGTCTGATCGTCGTAGTAATGCTCCGATTTTTCCAGATTCAAACTGCCCCGGTCCAGTTCCAAGACCCGGATATACTGAATCTGGGGGTCTCTGCTTTGATTGTTTTCCTCCACGCATCCCCTGACGCACTCGCGGTATCCCTTGCATTTGTTGATATTCAAGGCGTAGCCGAAAACAACTCCCGGAAAGGGAGGGGTGTCTCCGACCTTGACATCCAGATCATATTTCGCCTTGTACTTTCGCTCAATCCGCTCAATTACGCCGCTTATCTCCTCCTTGGACATTTTTTTGTAATGCTGCTGAAAAAACTCGCCAAACTGATCCATCAGGCCGTATTCCGCGGGCACCTCGGTTTTACCGAAACCTGCCCTGCCGGCAGTGACCGCTCCGACAGCCGCGACACCCGTACCCAGAGCCTTTAGAGCTGTCCGCCTGGAAAAATCGGGTCTGTTTTTAATCTTGATCTTCAACTGATTCTCTTTTTGTTTTTTCATCTATAACAGTAACCGCCAATTCTATATTTGATTCATAATAAAATGAATGAGCCGCCTACCAGATTTTGTGCTTCTCATGAACGATTCTTTTCATGGGCTTTAGTCCCTTCCTCACCTGGGGAGTCGCCACCGGTCTTCTGGACTTGATCTTAGTCACATGAGGATTATGGCACTCGGTGCAAACAGCGAGTTTCCTCTCTAATATCCAGTTGTCCTTTCTTTTCCCGTGGGCTCCGAAAAAAAAGTCTTTTTGTCTTTCGTAGTGACACTGCCCACAAAGTAAAAAGGACTCGTCAAAACTGATCAACTGATTTTTAAGACTGACCAGATAGTCCCTTTTGTTCAGGGAATGACAGGTCAGGCACCAAAAACGACCGTTCCCATGCACCAGCATCACTCCAGCGTGCATTTCCTCTAAATCCCTTACCCTGGGATTGGGAGGCAGATCCTCATCCCCGTGACAGGTCGTACAAGGATAAGAATCGATCTCATCGCTTCTTTTGTCGTAAGTAAAGCTGGGGACGTTTAAAAGAATACTCCGCGGATCATCTGACTGGAAACTGGGGTAGAAATCCTCCGGATCAGATCGGATTGAAGGGCTCTCTTCGGCCAGAGCGAAAGGGATAAAGCCAAAAAGCAAAACTGTCAAAAAAAAGGCTCCCGCCTTAATGCGCCAACTTTTTAAAAGCATTTTACCAAGGAGTGTGTTTGGCTATAAAAACCAGATTTAAACCCAAATCGATCATTTGCTTTACCTTACTTTTTTCCAACTGTTTTTACAAAAGCTTTTTTAAAAAATTTTGGTCGATCCCGAATAAATCCGAACCGTAAAATAAGCTGACCTTTAATGCCTGACATCCCTTTATTCAGCAAACAACCGACACAATTTCCCGTCCTCGCGATGAGCGGGGAAATGCTATAATCCGTTAATTAATCTGAATTTGGCTCCCATCCGCAGTCTATCAGATCAAGCAATCATCCTTTATTCAACAAAAACAAAAGAATCGCTTTTTGCGTATAGAGACGGTTTTCCGCCTGATCAAAGATAATTGAATCAGGGTGAAAGACCAGGCCTTTTGAGATTTCATAACCTGGATGAATCGGCATATCATGCATGATTTTCGCGCCAGTATGCTCTTTTAACTTCTCGTTAAGCTGGTAGGGCATCATCAGCTCAATGCGTTCCCGCTTTAACTCTTTCGCTTTCGGATCGTTAAACAACTCCATGTCCACCCAGGTATCCGTATAGATAAAATCACTCTCTTTTACCGCCTCCACCAAATCGAGGGTCTCAAAAAGCAGACCTCTTTGTTTGAGCTTTTCCTTAGCGTTCGTCTCCACCACTCCTTCCGGACTTAATGGGCAGACCAAGGTTAAGTGAACCCCCAATGCCGCACTAAGAGCCATCAGCGAGTTCACCACGTTGTTGTGAACACCGATGTACGTCAACTTGACTCCCTCGGTCTTTCCCACATGCTCAAAAATGGTCAGCATGTCCGCCATGGCCTGACAGGGATGATAACGGTTGCAACAGCCGTTGATCACCGGAACGCTGGAATGCTCCGCCAGCTCCAAAAGCTCTTCATGCTTGACCATGCGGGCCATGAGCACTTGACAGTTACTGGATAAATAGGCGGCCTCATAGCCGATCTCGGTCAGATCGAAATTGGTACTGTTCCAGTCCAGAAAAATACCGTGACCACCCAACTCGGAAATCGCGACCTCGAATGATACTCGGGTTCGGGTAGAGGTCTTTTGAAACAGCATAACCAATGACTGGTTTCTTAAATGGTCTTGATAGTCCAAAGGATATTGCTTGATTTTCTTTGAAAGCAACAAAATTCGTTTGATCTCCTCATCGGAAAAATCGTTCCAGTGGATTAGATGTCGAACGGGTTGATCTGGCATATTATTTTATGGGATTATTTAGGCTTTAAAAAGACTCTTTGATCATCATCGGTTGAACATGAAGCCAAGACCAACCGTCGAAAAGGAGTTGTTGTAGTCAATAAGGCTTTCGCCGTACCCGTTGAAGGCTTGAATGTACCAATAGGTATCATCGAAAAACCGGGATTCCCAGGATATATCCAGTTGAATCATCCCCCTCCGGGTGGGATTAAAGTAGCGGCCCGTCAAAGAGGCTTGAAACCTTTCCAAGTTAAAGGCTACCGACAATGCTCCGTTCCCTAGGTATTCATGA
>Ga0224496_10000726_pt1 | contig 22438 bp, 19 predicted proteins | sample SF_Jul11_sed_USG_2_FD_168127 | JGI IMG/M metagenome (GOLD analysis project Ga0224496, IMG submission 168127) | Sediment microbial communities from San Francisco Bay, California, United States - SF_Jul11_sed_USGS_8_1 | ecosystem: Environmental > Aquatic > Marine > Sediment | place: USA...
CCCGCGGCCTTGTCGCAGAAGTTGATGCCATCCGAAAGCTTCTTTTTAAATCAGATCGAACTGAAAACAGGCCAACGCTATCCAAGGGAAGAACTTTTAACAAGCCTGGTCCGCCTTGGATACAGCCGGGTGGATATGGTGGAGGAAAAAGGTGAATTCGCCGTCAGGGGAGAAATCATCGATATCTACGCTTTGGGTGCGACAAATCCTCTTAGGCTTGATTTTTTCGACGAGGAACTCGAGAGTGTCAACACTTTTGAGGTGGAGACCCAAAGATCGCTCAAGCCACTGGAGTCCTTTTGCGTGTTACCAGCCAGTGAAGCCCTTCTGGGTACCGTAAACACTCACATGGCCCTGAAGAGGCTCTCTGGCCTCAAGGCCAACACGCAACCTGAAACCTATTTTGAAATTAGAGAAAACATCGAATCAGGAATCGGTTTTTCTGGTATCGAGAACCTCATGCCTATTTTTTACTCCAAGACCGAAAACCTTTTCGATTATTTCAGACAAGCTCCCTTGATTCTTGCTCTTGAGCCTGAAAGTCTCAAAAAACACCAGGAGCTTTTTTTCGAAGAGGTTTGCCATGAATACGAATACTCCATAAAGGAAGGCAGTCCCACTGTCGCTCCTGATGATCTCTACCTTAGTCCAAAGGAGCTGACAGGTCTACTGAAAAAACATCCCAGGATCTATTTGTTTCGGGATGCTTCAGGTGAAAAACAAGCCATCAACCTTCCGATTAGGGACAACTCTCTTTTAAGACAGATCGACGTTTTTGGGGATAGCCCCGTACAAAATCCTACCCGTTCCATCTTGGAGCAACTAAAGAGATGGCATCTCACCGGTGCCAAGGTGATCGTTACTGCCGGATCTTATACCCGGGCCGAACATATCCGCCAGACATTAGAGGAATTCGGGATAAGTGTACCCATCTCGGAAAAAAGCGGTGAGGAAATCATAAACGGCCTGTTTTTGACACCGTCCCAGCCAATGGACCTTAGCTTTTGCCTGCTGGTTTCAAAATTAAGCCGGGGTTTTAAATGGCTGAACTCTCAATGCGAAGTGGAAGCCTTGCTGGTTAGCGAAGAGGAGATTTTCGGCCCCAAGCAGAAGCAAAGGACACTCAAGAAATCCAAAATCCAGCACTTTTTTTCTTCTATTGGAGATCTCAAGGTAAAGGATTACGTCGTTCATGTGGAATACGGAATCGGCTCATATCAGGGTCTTAAAAAAATTCAGACCGGAGACCAGCAAACCGATTTTCTGGTGATTCAGTATCAGGGAGGAGATAAGGTCTATGTTCCTGTAGATAAGTTTCATCTGGTGCAGAAATACGCGGGGGGCGATGCTCAGGCTCCCAATCTGAACCGGCTGGGAGATAAATCCTGGAGCAAAACCAAGACCAAGATCCGCTCGGAGATTGACGATATAGCCGATGAACTGGTGCGCCTTTACGCAGAAAGGAAAGCATGCAGAGCGATCGCCTTTTCCCCCGAATCCAGTTTGACCCGGGATTTTGCCTTGAATTTTTCATATCAGGAAACCGATGATCAGGAAAAAGCCATTCAGGAAGTAACCAGCGACATGGAATCCGAAATGCCCATGGACAGGCTGGTTTGTGGAGACGTGGGATTCGGCAAGACAGAAGTCGCCATGAGAGCGGCCTATAAAGCGGTGGTGGACGGCTATCAGATCGGGTTTCTCGCTCCAACCACGGTTTTAGCGCAGCAACATTATGAAACTTTTAAGAAGCGTTTTGAAAATACCGCCGTTTCCATCGGTCTGCTGAGCCGTTTTAAGACGCCAACCCAGATCAAACAAACCCTGAAGGATCTCAAGGAAAATAAAGTCGATATCGTTATCGGCACTCACCGTTTATTATCCAAAGACGTGGTCTTTAACAAGCTCGGACTCTTGGTCATCGACGAGGAACAGCGTTTTGGAGTACGCCACAAGGAAACCATCAAGAAGATAAAGACCAACGTTGACACCCTGGCCCTCAGCGCAACCCCGATCCCCAGAACCCTGCATATGTCTTTAATTGGAATTAGAGACATATCCATCATCAACACCCCGCCCATGGACAGGAGGGCTATCCGCACAAGACTCTTAAAGCTGAGCGACTATGTAATCACCGAGGCGGTCAACCGGGAAATCCGCAGAAAAGGCCAGGTTTTCTTCGTGCACAACAGGGTTGAATCCATCCATGAGGTCGGTCAGTACCTAAAGCACATCCTGCCTAATATCCGCATTGCCATTGCTCACGGACAAATGAGCGAAAGAGACCTCGAAGAGGTGATGCGAGGCTTTATCCAAAGGGAATTCGACCTCCTGCTTTGTACCACAATCATTGAGTCGGGACTGGATATTCCCAACACCAACACCATCTTAATCAACAACGCCGACAAATTCGGTCTCTCCCAGCTTTACCAACTCAGGGGCAGAGTCGGAAGAAGCAGTGTCCAGGCTTATGCCTATCTTTTGACCCCCAAGGAAAAGACCTTGACGGATCTTGCCCGGAAGAGGCTTAACATCCTTCAGGAACTCAACCATCTTGGAGCGGGATTTAAGATCGCCAATTTCGATTTGGAGCTAAGGGGCGCCGGAAATCTATTGGGCTCCAAACAATCGGGGCACATCACCCAGGTGGGCTTTGAACTTTATACCCAGATGATCGAAGAGGCCGTTTCCTCGATCTCTAATCAGGAAGTGAAGAAACAGAGCCAGGCCTGTGAAGTCAAATTAAATCTTGGGCTGGATGCCAGCTTGCCAGATCACTTCATAAGCAGTATGAATCATAGATTGGATGCCTATCGGCAGATCGCGGCCGCAAAAAGCGACGAGGAACTTTGGGAGACCAGAGCTTCCCTGGAAGACCGCTACGGAAAACTGCCCGATCAAGCCCTGGGACTTTTTGAAAGTATGGAGATTAAACTTTTGGCCGCCTCCTTGGATATCGAGCAGATCGATGTTTTTGGGGACGTATTTTTAATTCGGTTTTCGGATAAATTCAAACCCGACCCAAAGGTTCTTTTCCCTTTTGTTGAAAATTCGCCGGTCCCTTTGAGGATTTTACCAGATAACAAGATCCAGTTGCAACCCGTGAAAACTTCGACTTTCGAGCTGAAATATTTCTTAAAAGGTTTGGATAAGGCTATTTCAAGCGGCGAACTTGCGACGACTCAATAAAGGGGCAACAGAGAAAGTTTTTTAATAAACGATGAAACAAACAGTCACTCTATTTTTGATCGGGATAATTTTTTTTTCGGTTATCGGATGCGATGATGAGCAGAAGAAAGGAAATATCATTATATCCGAAAGCGAAACCATCGCCGTTGTCAACAACATGAAGATCCCCCTGTCAAATTTTCAAAAAAAATTCCACTTTTTTTTAAAGCGATACAAGGATATCATCCAACAAAAAGAGCAAAGTTTAAAAGAGGTTAAGAACATCGTCATCAACCAGTTGGTCAAGGAGGAACTGATCAAACAGGAAGCAGCCAGAAAGGGGATTACCATCACGGCTCAGGAAATGGAAACCCTGGCGGCGGAATCCTTTTCCCCATATCAAGGCGCCGGTTTCGAATCCATCTTAGATGATGACGAGGCTGAAAAGGAGCAATGGCTTGAACAATTAAGATACTTGATTATAGAGAAAAAACTGGTGCAAAATGACCTTATCGAAAAAATCCCTGTTTCAAGCAAGGAGATCAAGAACTATTATCAGGCGAACAAAGCTGAAATGAAAATCCCCAGGGCTTACCGGGTACGTAATATCACGGTCGCCACCAAAGACGACGCCGACGCGATCCAGCTTCAACTAAAAAGAGGCGCGAAATTAAAGGATTTGGTTCAAAACTATTCCATCTCCCCAGACCGGATGGTTGATGGCGACTTGGGTTTTATCGAGAGGGGGGAGTTACCACCGGAAATGGAAAACGCTATCTTTCAGTTGAATTTCAATAAACGCTACAGCGACATCATCCTTTCACAGGATGGTTTTCATATTTTTTACCTGATACAGTATCGGCCTACAGTCAGACTCACGCTCAAAAAGGCGAGTGACATGATCAAGGAAAAACTGGTCAAACAAAGGCAACACACAGCCTACACACAATGGTATGAAAGCTTGAAGAACAAAGCGACCATCACCATCGATCAAAGTCTTCTCATGGCGGAAGAGGGTTTTTAGGCGATGAATGAAACAGCAAAGAGCTCTGAAATCCCGTTTGTTTTGACAAAGGACTGATTTTGAATATTGTTATCGTTGGTTTCATGGGAGCTGGGAAAAGCACAATCGGCAGGAAGTTGGCCCTAAGACTGGGCTACCGTTTCTACGATACCGATAATCTAATCGCTGATGAACAGGCTATGAGCATCACCGAGCTCTTTAAAACCAAGGGGGAAAGCTTTTTCAGAGAGCTTGAGACTCAGACCTTAAAAATGCTTAAAAACAAAAACAACACCGTCATCGCAACGGGAGGAGGGATCCTGAGTACCCGGGGAAATTTAGAATTGATGAAATCGATCGGCCGGGTTGTTTTTCTAAATGTTGATTTGGAAATCCTCTTCGAGAGAGTCTCAAGAAATAAAAAAAGGCCACTTCTTCAAACAGAGAACCCAAGACAGAGAGTCACAGAACTATTGGAAAAAAGATTGCCCCAGTACCAAATGGCTGACATCGTCATCATGACGGGCTCCTTAACAAAAAACCAAGTCGTTTCAAAGATCATTCAGGCATTATGAACCTTTTTTACTCGCCAAGCCCATGAGTCTATATATAGAGCTTCGACAAAGGGGTTTTATCGACAAGATCACCTCGGAGGAACTCGTCGAAAAAATCAACCAAGGCCAACTAACCTTTTATGTCGGATTTGATCCGACGGCCGAAAGCCTCCATGTAGGTCAGTTGGCCATCTTTAATTTGATGCGGTTTTTACAGCAAGGAGGACACCAGCCCATCGGCCTGATGGGAGGCGCGACCGGCATGATTGGCGACCCGGGTGGAAAAAGTCAGGAGAGAAACCTTTTAAACCAAGCCAATCTCACTCAAAATATTCAGGGCATCAAACGTCAAATCGGACGGTTTTTGGATTTTAAGTCAGGTAACAAGGCCGTCATCGTCAACAACTACGACTGGCTTTCCAGCTGGAACTACATCGATTTCCTTCGGGATGTCGGTAAGCATTTTTCAGTCAATTCCATGATCGCCCGTGATTCGGTCAAATCCAGATTGGACCGAGACGGCGCGGGAATTTCTTATACCGAATTCAGCTACATGCTTCTACAGGCTTTCGATTTTTATCATCTCAACGAACAATACCATTGTGAACTTCAGATTGGCGGTTCGGATCAGTGGGGAAATATCGTCTCTGGCATTGACCTGACCCGAAGAATCAACGGCAATCAGCTTTACGGATTCACCATGCCCCTGATCACCAAGTCAGACGGCACAAAATTCGGCAAAAGCGAATCGGGAACGGTCTGGCTTTCGGAAAAGAGAACTTCGCCTTATGAATTTTACCAGTTTTTCCTGAGACAAGCTGACGAGGACGTTGTCCGCTTTTTAAAGGTATTTACCCAACTTCCCTTAAGTGAGATCAAGGAGTTGGAAATATCTCTCAAGACGGAGCCGCACTTGAGGCTGGCCCAAATAAAACTGGCGGAAGAAGTTACAAGAGTGGTCCACGGTGAAGAAAACCTGCGAAAAGTTAAAAAAGCATCCAGAGTCCTTTTTGGAGATAAGATAGAAGATTTAGACGATAGCAGCATCACCGAAATCTTCAAGGACGTTCCCTCAACCGAAAAACAGGCCGACGCGCTTGGCAGTTGGAGCCTGATCGATGCGCTGATCGAGACTAAGGCATGCCAATCCAAGGGCCAGGCCAGAAAACTGATCGAGTCCGGCGGGGTTTACGTTAACAACCTTCCTCAAAAAGAAATTGGACTCGTCCTTGGAAGGAATCATCTAGCATCTCCTTCATATTTGATTTTAAGAACCGGAAAGAAAAATTACCGGCTTGTCCATCTACTGGGAACGGTGGATGATAAACCCTGAAACATAGGGATTTCAAATGCCCAGTCACAAACTTAAGATCAAACTCCATTACCCCGGTATGCCTGAGCCTAAAAGAGGCCACCCGACAGACAGTGGCATCGACCTGAGTTTGATCAAAATTCTACCCAAGAGGGACAACCTGATATTTTTCGATACCGGCATTTCCATTGAGCCACCCGAAGGTTATTATGGGGAACTTTTCCCTCGCTCAAGCATCTACAAATCCGACTTCATCATGTCCAACAGCGTGGGCATTATCGACGAGAGTTACCGGGGGATCTTGTATCTGCCGATGCGCTACGTCGGTGAAGGGAATGCGGTACATGAGGCCGGGAAACTTGTCGGCACCAGGGTCGCGCAACTGATATTAAGGGAACTGAGACTATTTGACTTTGAGATCGTGACCGAAACGACTCAGACTCGAAGAGGAGAGGGGGGGTTTGGAAGCACCGGAAAATAAGATCCTTGTGGAGACTGAGGACCTGGGTGACCTAAAAGTGGCGATCATCCATTACTGGATGGTGACCTGGAGGGGGGGAGAAAAAGTCATCGCTTCTCTTTTGAAGCTGTTTCCCAAGGCTGACATTTATACTCTTTTCTACGATGAAAGGGTTTGCGGCTCTCACCTTGAAGGTCACAGGGTTTTTGCTTCCACCTTAAACAAGCCGGTCTTAAAAAAGCATTATCAAAAACTCTTTCCCCTGTTTCCATTTGGAATAAAATCCCTTAAACTTAGAGAAAAATATGACCTGATCATCTCATCTGAGTCCGGTCCGGCCAAAGGCATCGAAAACAGCTACCACAGCCCTCATCTCTGTTACATTCATACGCCGATGCGTTATTGCTGGGGGTATACTGAACCTTATCTTTTAAGTTTGCCGGGTTGGAGCAGAGGTTTGACTCGGTATTGGCTTAAGCGGCTTAAAGAGTGGGATAGAAGTACCATCGACAGGGTGGATGCCTATGTGGCCAATTCAAAAAACGTGGCTGAACGGGTTAAAAAATATTACGGGAAAGAGGCCGGTGTGTGTTATCCTCCGATTGAGGCTGACTGGTTTGAAGATGAATTGGTCAAAAGTAAGGGGACTCACTACCTCAGCTTCGGGGCCATCACGCCTTATAAAAACATCGGGCTTTTGGTCGAGGCGTTTAAAAAAACAAATAGCCAACTCATCGTCATTGGTGAGGGAAGCGAGAAAAATAAGTTGAAGGCTTTGGCGCCTCCCAATGTTCGTTTTTTAGGCAAATTGCCTTTTGAAGAAATTAAATCCTTCATCCGCGATTCCAAGGCCCTGTTATTTCCGGGCGAAGAGGATTTCGGTATGGTTCCCCTAGAGGTCATGGCCATGGGTATCCCGGTTATCGCCTTAAAAAAGGGAGGCGCATTAGAGACCGTTGTCGAAAACGATAATAATCCCGAGCGATCCTCAGGAATTTTTTTTGACGAACCCAATTGCGAGTCATTACTTAAAGCGCTTACCCGCTTTGAAACTTTGGAACATCACTTTGATCCACAGTGGATTCGATCACACGCAAAAAAATTTAGCGAGGATGTTTTTTTAAAGAACATGAGCGAACGAATCATCAAGCTACTTCGATCCAAAAGATAATTTTTTATGCTGAAGAAACAGTCGCAGGTTTTTTTAACTCTTTTGTTTTTTGCTGACCTGATCATGGTCGGTATCAACTGGAATCTGGCCTATTTTATCCGGTTTTTCTGGTTCAACTATCCACCTGTCGATTTTATTCCCAACTACCGAGTCTATTTACGAGCCACCCTGATCGTCCTGCTTATCGCCAGTTTCTGCTTTATCTATGCTAAGATGTATCATCCCAAGAGGATTTCGCGTTTTAGGGCCGAGTTGCGTTCCATTTTCAAATCAAACCTGTTTTTAATCATCCTGCTTTTGGGATTAACCTTTTTTTACCGTGGATTTTCCTTTTCACGTATTCATATGGTTTATTTCCTGAGCATAAGCCTGCTGAACAATATCCTTTTCAGGCTGATTGTCAGACTAGTGCTTTCTTTCATGCGCCGCCACGGAAAAAATCTAAGGAGGATCCTGGTGATCGGCGCCGGCAAAACAAGTGTGAATTTCATCAACAAAGTCCGTGAGAACGAATCTCTGGGGTTTATCATCACCGGCTATGCCGCCCAGAGACCATCGGAAGTCATGCTTGATACAGCCTACCTTGGGGATTATGACAAACTACCGCGAATCATCGAAGAACTGGATATCGATCAAATCTATGTGACGCTGGATTCCGAGCATCAATCGGACATGAAAATCATCAATCATAACCTGGCCGAACAAATGGTGGACCTGCATATCGTTCCGGATATCTACAACACTTTAAATATCAATCCAGAGATTTTGGATTTTGACGGTATTCCCATCATCGCTATCAGGCAAAGTCCCATCGGCGGTTGGAACCGAGTCTTAAAAAGACTTTTCGACATCTTTGGTGCCATAGTCGCAATCATCATACTCCTTCCTCTTTGGATCTTGCTACCCATTTTAATCAAGCTTACTTCGCCCGGCCCTGTTTTTTACTCTCAGGTAAGGATGGGGCTGGACGGTTGTTCCTTTCATATGCTAAAGTTCCGATCAATGAGAATAGGTGCTGAGGAAAAGACAGGCGCGGTCTGGGCTAAAAAGGAAGATGACCGTCGTACGAAACTCGGAACGTTCATGCGCAAGACCAGTTTGGATGAAATTCCCCAGCTTTTTAACGTTTTGACGGGGACCATGAGTTTGGTCGGACCCAGGCCGGAAAGACCTGTCTTTATCAAAGATTTTAAATCACAGATCCCCAATTACATGCTAAGACATAAAATGAAAGCCGGAATCACCGGCTGGGCCCAGATAAATGGCTGGAGAGGAAATACATCCTTGGAAAAAAGAATCGAGTTTGATATCTATTATTTAACCAACTGGTCGATCTGGTTTGACATCAAAATCCTGATACTCACCCTGATCAAGGGATTTATCAACCCAAACGCCTATTGAAGGAAATCAAAATGGCTCTTAAAAGCAATATCAACCGACCCAAACAGAAAAAAAACAAGTCACAATTCACCATTGACATCGACCTTAAGGGGCTAGTTTTGTTCCTGTTTTTATCCCTCCTGTCTGCCGTGATCATTTTTTATCTGGGAATGGTCTTCGGGAAAGCCACCCGTGATCCAAACACATCCATCACAAAATCAGAAAAGAGCGTTCAGGACAGTGTTAAATTGGAATCCGGCGACGAACAGTCTGAAGACAAACTATCTTTTTTTAATATTCGTGACGAAAAGGACTCACTTTCCACTCTCAAAAAAGATTTTGAGGATATCGACAAAAAAACGGATGACCTCATAGAGGACAACAAAATCAGGCTGGAACGTTCAAGCGAAGAAGAAAAAACCATTGAGCCCGAAAAAATCGTTAAAATAAAACAAAAATCGGCGGTGCCACTGGAAATAAAATTAGAGAAACGCTGGCCCGAGAACAGTCAATCAACCAGCGCCAAAAAGGGCAAACTTTTTTCTCTGCAGGTACTGGCCACCCGTGATATCAATAAAGCCCAAACCTTCGTCAAGCAACTTCAGCAGAAACTTTTTCCGGCCTATGTGACGGAGATCACTATCGAAAATACCAAGATTTACCGGGTTCGTGTCGGAAAAGAAGACCGCTCTTCAATCATAACAATGAAAGCGAAGCTGGAAAAAACAGTGAGTGGCTTGGGGAAGATACAACTGGTGGAAATCAAATAAGTTCTTTACTCAATGGCGTTCATGTAGTTACGCCAAGTGATCAGCTTGGAGGATTCCTGCTGGAGAAACTCAGCTTCTAATTGCCAGTCCCCTGTTTTGATCAGGCTGTTGAGCCTTTCGATGCGGTTTTTCTTTAAATAGCGATTAAAGAGCTGGGGCGCGACCCCGCTTTTGTCGTTTTGAAGGATATAGCATAGAGCCTTAATTAGGGCTGAATCTCTAATTCTCTGTTGAATCTGGGATAAAAAGATGATCTTTTCGACTTCGGGGTTGGTGTTAATCCATTTCAGAATAATGCCTATACGTTGATACTCGAAGTAGGTCTTGCAGATAAAGTGAAAAAGGGCATCCATTTTTTGAGTTTTATCAGGATGGATTTTTTCACTGTCGGTTATTTTTTTGGCTATCTTAAAAACGATTTCAGGTCTTTCTCTTACTTTTTCTCGAAAAACCACGAAAAACTTATCACTTAAAATGGTCATCAGGACCAGGGATAGTTGTTTTTCCAAATCCTTATCCTGAATACGATAATGTTGACACATCCTGGATACCAGATACTGTAAAAACCTTCCCTGGATCATATTGGTCAAAAACTGGCTGGTGGAACTATCTAATTCGGGATTTTCTTCTTTTTCATCAAACTGGCTCAAGCAATTCAGCATTGCCTGAGTATAGGGATTCAGTTTTTTTTGTTCCATGATGACCACTGGTTGTTCCGGTTAAAATCCTGCGTTTTTCATCCCTTAATGCTTTTCACGATTGTTATTTGTCCAGCCTTAATTTAATCTTAAAATGATCCAGGTCAAATCCATAATTATCTCGGCAAAAAACCGCGATAACCTCCAAAATTTAAAGCGGCTTTAGTTAAAAGCTTATTTGTAGATTTTTTCGCTGTCTTTATTATTTAATAAAGCAAGAAACGATCCTGAGAGGATAATATTATAAAATGGAAGCAGGATAAAACAATTCTCCCTGATAAAGACCGTATTTAGATTAAAGAACCGAATTGACCAATTTATCTTTGATGTAATGAAAGGCGTCTAAGGGGGTATCGCAAAAACGAATCAGATTAAGATCTTCTTTTTTAATCACCCTCCATTTAATAAGAGCATCAAAATCGACAAAATCGTTCCAAAATTCCTTCCCATAAAGCACAATCGGTAGTTTTTTCTCGATCTTTTCTGTCTGCAGGAGCGTCAGAAGTTCAAAAAGCTCATCCATGGTGCCAAACCCCCCAGGGAAAACGACTAGGGCTTTGGCAAGATAGGCGAACCAAAATTTACGGATAAAAAAATAATGAAACTCAAAGGAAATGTTCTCTGTCTGATACGGGTTGGGATCCTGCTCAAATGGCAGGCTGATATTAAGTCCGATGGAAGGCCCACCTGCTTTTTCCGCGCCCAAATTAGCCGCCTCCATAATCCCCGGTCCGCCTCCAGAGCAAATGATAAATCGTTTCTCACGCTGGATAATGTCGTTTGACCACTCTGTTAACAGCCGGGCGAGTTCGGTGGCTTCCTCATAGTATTGGGCCAACTTTCTTTCTGCCTGAGCGTCCTCCAGTTCATCATCCAGTTCGGATGTTAAGCCGGTTTTCTGGATCTTAAACTCCAATGCGTTAATCTGTTTATCAACCGCCTCTAAAGGACGCGCTCTTGCAGACCCAAAAAAAACGATGGTATTTTCAATCTCATGCTTCTCAAAACGGGATTTCGGAGCTAAAAGCTCACTCAAAATCCTAATGTGTCTTGCTTCGGGGCTGTTGATGAATTCGGGATTTTTATAGGTTCTTACTCGCCAACTGGAGTTTTTATCATCCGGCATTTCCCTTCCTTTATAAATAAACGGTCGACTTCAATCATTGCGAAGCGATGAACATTCAGATTAAATTAAAATGAATCAAACTGATTATTTTCTTAAACCCATCCTTCAACATCAAAATTCGGATGTCGAGGCTAATTTGTTTTATAGTTTATTTTATCAGAGGATAATATCCAGACAATTATAAAAAAGACTTTTTTTCTTGGTATTTGGACTTTTCATTTGTATGATATTAACAGATACTTTGAAAAGAGTGTAAATTAGATGCTTTTTGATCATCCAAAATCTTTGGTTATCAATAAAAGGAGGGGGATGTTATCTGGTTTCCGTGAAAAAAAGAGTTGGGTCACGGTGATCTTTCTCTTATCAGCGCTATTAATCATTTCTGCCCCTGCCAGTCTTTATTCCTTAGGCGAGAATGATTGTATGGATTGTCATGAGGCTGAGGAACCACTGCCCTCTGAGTCCACACAATCAAGCCTGGAAGACGTTGATGATGTTCCGGGTGTGGTTCCTGGATTTTTCAAACTTTCAGCGCACAAAAACATAGCCTGCCTAAATTGCCATCCCGATGCCAAAGATGACCATGACGATAAGCAGGTCACACAGAAAAAAGTCCAGTGCGCCCGTTGTCACAAAGGACCGGTCGAGGAATTTAAGAGAAGCATTCACGGAGACCTCGCCGCCAAAAACGATCCTGAAGCGCCGACTTGCGTTTTTTGCCATCAGCCTCATAACGACCTTCTAAAAGAAAATCCAAAATCAGCTCTGTTCCCGTTAAACATTCCCAAGCTCTGCGCCCGTTGCCACAAGGAGGGAGAGCAGACAGCCCTGAGAGAAAAAAGTTCGCAGAAAAATATCCTTAAAAATTATAGCATGAGCATCCACGGTAAGGGACTTTTTATGAGCGGGCTTTCGGTTTCGGCAACCTGCGTCAGTTGTCATACCGCCCACGGCGAGTTGCCGGCAAAAAACCCTTTATCAAGCGTCCATCCCGATAAAATAGCCGAAACCTGTTCTCAATGCCATTACGGGATCTTTGAAAAACTCAATCGGAGCATCCATTCACCGCATCTCTCCGAAACCATTGGAAAAACACCGACCTGCAATAATTGTCACAGTTCCCACCAAATCAAGAATGTGGAAACATCCAACTTCAGACTCGAAATTACATCCCAGTGCGGCACCTGCCATAAAACGCTCGCTCAGACTTATTTCAATACCTATCACGGAAAGGTATCCAGGCTGGGCATGAAAGCCGCCGCAAAATGCCAGGACTGTCACGGCTCCCACGAAATCAAGCCAAAATCCGACCCCACTTCGACCCTGCATCCAGACAATATCGTCAAAACCTGCAAGAAGTGTCATCCCGGGGCAAACGAGCGTTTCGTGACTTACTTGCCGCACACTTCGAACTACGACAAGGAAAAACACACTTCATTATATTACACTTATTGGGGCATGACCTTTTTGCTGGCGGGAACCTTTTTAATTTTCGGACTTCATACCCTGCTTTGGCTGACCCGTTCCCTTATCGAGCAAATCGCAAAGAAAAAAGAAAACTTCCATGATGATGAAGTCTTTGTGCATATAAGGCGCTTTAAACCTTACCAAAGCGTGATGCATTTAATAGTTATCGTCAGCTTTCTCATTTTAGCAATCACCGGTATAACTCTGAAATTTTCAGATAGCCCCATCTTTTCGGAAATCGCCGGGTTGTTGGGAGGAGCCGGGAGTATGGGTATCCTGCACCGTTTTTTCGCTTTAGTGACATTTGGTTATTTTGCAGCCCATTTATTTGATCTGTATGAAAAACTACGCAGAAAAGAAATCACCCTCAAAGGTCTTTTGCAAAAGGAGTACAGCCTCGTACCTTTAAAAAGGGACTTTATTGAGCTATTTGAGAATTTAAGGTGGTTTTTCTTCATAGGCCCCAAGCCTCGCTTCGGACGTTGGACCTATTGGGAAAAATTTGATTATCTGGCGGTTTTTTGGGGGATTACCGTAATCGGTCTTTCTGGATTGATTTTATGGTTTCCAGAGAGCTTCACCGCCTTCCTGCCCGGTTGGTTTATCAATCTGGCGACCATCGTCCATAGCGACGAGGCCATCTTGGCTGTCGGTTTTATCTTCACGGTGCATTTTTTCAATACCCATTTTAGACCTGAAAAATTCCCAATGGATCCGGTCATCTTTACCGGCCGGATGACATTGAAGCAATTCAAAGAAGAAAGGCCGAGAGAATATGATGAACTTCAAAGGGATGGAAAACTCGATAGTCTTTTTACAAAAAAACCCAAACAATGGTTTCTAACCTTGACCTATGTTTCCGGTCTAAGCTTTTTAGGTTTCGGAATCTTCATCATCCTTTTTATCCTTTATGCCGTGATCTATATCTAAGGAGTTTTTTACTCATTTTTTGCGCTGCTTGATTTCTAGCGATATATTTTTTAGGTTTCGCTAAAGCTCGACGCATAAAATAAAGATGGTTTATTAAATTATTATGTTACTTTAATTATATGATTTTCGCAAAAGCGGTTGCTTCCTTGGATTAAAAAAGATAATATTCTGATCAGTCTTTAATAAGCGATTTTAGATGAGCCTTATCTTAATCATAACACCCCTAAATCTAACCTTGGGGTTTTATAAAAGAAGGCCAGTTCAAGCTGCCTTATGTTAAGTGCAGGGATTTGACCAACACCAAAAAACACAAAAATAATATGGAAAAACAGTGGGATTTTGAACTTATCAAAAGAAATGTAGAGGGCTTTTTAGAGTTGTCCAAGGCCGAAAGCATTAAAACGATTTTAAAAGATTCTTACGAACAGCTAACCTTGACGGTTTTAGAAACCGGCGCAAAGGATATCGAAAATATTACCGAGGCTCTCCTTTCCCTGGGTGAGTTAAGACATATCATTAAGCTAAACTATACCGGCGATCCAAACATTAATTTGGATAAGATCTTCAGAGAACTCCTCAGGATCATTCAAAACGAATTAAACGCCCAGTCAAAAGATATATTCGGTGTCCCTGACATAAAAACGGGTGAAACCAAAGAATCCTAAACCATATTAAGTGGGTTTGGGTAAATGAACAAGTCGGTTCATATTTTATTACCTTAAAAAGATGATTTGCCTGCATGGAGTATGCGGAAATAATTGGCCTAGTGGCTGGCTTCTTAACGACTTTTGCTTTTTTGCCTCAGGTTTTTAAAACGATCCGGACGAAATCGACCACAGATTTTTCTATCATCTGGATCAGTACCTTAACGTTTGGGATTTTACTCTGGTTGGTTTTCGGCATTTTGAGCGATAATTTGCCGATTATTTTAGCCAATGCGGCTTCTTTGTTTTTAGCTGGCATTATTCTTGTTTACAAATTGATATATAAATAAGAGACGGTCATTTCGTTTTATCGCGGGACGTTCCCTTTGAGTTAAGCTTTCGATAATAAGGAGAAATAATATGAAACTGAGAATGCTGATTGTGTTTTTAACCCTACAAATGATCATCGGTGTCGGCATGGCATCGGCCTTCAATTCGGTTGATCTCGATACCCTTCGCAGAACCAACAAGTGTGTTGGATGCGACCTTAAGAGCGCGAACCTGCGGGGTGCCTATCTAAAAGGCGCCAATCTGGAAAACGCTAAGCTGAAATACGTCAAGTTTCAAAAAGCCTATCTTTTTAATGTCAACTTCAATGGCGCGAACTTAAAAGGCGCGAACCTCGAAGGAGCTCTTTGGACTGATGGTGTTACCATCTGCAAGAAAGGATCTATCGGCAAATGCCTGGCTGAATTGCCAGAGAAGGAATAACCCGCCTGATAACTTTTTAATATAACCGCCAGTAATAAATGGGGCGGTTATATTTTTTATTTTGAATCCATCCTTTAAAACGGTTAAATCCACTAGCCGTTCGTTTTATTTTGTTACCAAATTTTGGATTAACTGGTAATGTTTAAAGCAGAATTCGGTTTTTCATAATCCCAGGTTAATTATTAGATTAGTCGAGATTAACGTCCCAACTCAAATACCTTTCAAAATCATTTCGCAATATTTTAATAATCCTTTCAGATTCCCCTTTTTTTACCTTCCACCTCCAAAGCCATGACAATATTGCCCCTGAACTGTCCGTATTTGCTTTATTTTTGTTGATTCGTAAAATTAGCCTGATTGATTTTATTAAACTTCAAGCTATAAACCCTCTGACTGCGAATCTTTAATCCATAAAGTCCTAAATGTCAGAGAACGCTATTTTTATGAGGAGCGTCTCAATATATCACGTTAACAACCAGCGACATTTCCGTTTTGACTGATTATCACATAATGCATTAAAATAAAGTCAAACCCATAAATACAAACCATACTCATAGGTGATGATGGATAAAACAAAAAAAGTTATGGTATTGGGCGCGGGTATGATCGGTTCTTTGATCGCGTTTCTGTTAACGGAACACAGCGATTACGAGGTGATTTTGGTCGACCGGGATACCGAAAGATTAAGCAAGGTCCCCCAAAAGGACCAAATAGCCCCGATGAGTTTTAATGCCGAAAGCGAGAAGGCGTTATTTCAAGCGATAAAGTCGGCTAAGCCCGATGCCCTGGTTAGCGCTCTTCCATATTACCTCAACCCCATCATCGCTAAAGCCGCGAGGGATAACGGAACGCATTACTTCGACTTGACCGAAGACGTTGAGGTAACTCAACAAATCAGCCGGCTAAGTCGCAATACAAAAAAAGCTTTCGCTCCCCAGGGCGGGCTGGCGCCCGGGTTCATCAGCATCGTGACACAATGCCTGATCGAACGCTTTGATAAAATCGACACGGTCAAGATGCGGGTGGGAGCGTTGCCTCTTAATCCCAATAACGCCCTTAAGTATTCCCTGACATGGTCAACAGACGGGCTGATCAATGAATACGGAAATCCTTGCGAGGCCATCCTCAACGGAAATAAAATAAAGCTTCAACCCTTGGACGGTCTGGAAACCATTGAGGTAGACGGGCTTTTATATGAGGCATTTAACACATCAGGCGGGCTTGGAACGCTGGCTGAGAGCTGCCAGGGAAAAGTACTCAATATGGATTACAAGACCATGCGCTATCCGGGACACTGCGATAAGATCCAGTTTTTGATGCGGGATCTCAAACTCAATCATGACCGGGATACCTTAAAGCGGATATTGGAAAACACCATCCCTAAAACCAGGCAGGACGTGGTTTTAATCTATTCTTCGGTTACGGGCCTGATTAAGGGAGAACTTTTTGAGGAAAACTATTTCAAGAAAATCTATCCCAGAGAGATCGGCGGGATAAACTGGTCAGCCATCCAAATCACCACCGCGGCGAGCCAATGCTGCATCCTGGATCTGGTTTTTAAAGATCCCGGAGCCCATCTGGGATTTGTTACCCAGGAAAGCTTTAAACTAAAGGATTTCTTGAGTAACCGTTTCGGCATCTATTTTCATTAGGAGAAAAAATGGATATTTTAAATTTATTGGGCATCAAGGACGAAAATCCAGGCAGTAGCGCGCCTGAAAACGCCTGGAGCTCGCCAAACAATCAAAAATGGCTCGAATCGATTAACCCATCCAATAATCAAGGGATCGCCAGGATTTCTTCGAGCGGCAAAGCTGATTACGAGGAACTGATCTTGGCCTCGCAAAGGGCATTTAAAAAATGGCGGATGGTTCCAGCGCCAAAGAGAGGAGAACTCGTTCGCCGGATCGGGGAACTTATAAGGGAAAAAAAAGACGCTTTGGGAAGTCTGGTTTCAATGGAGATGGGAAAAATTAAAGAGGAAGGTGACGGAGAAGTCCAGGAAATGATCGATATGGCTGATTTCGCGGTAGGGCAATCAAGAATGCTTTACGGAAAGACCATGCATTCGGAGAGAGAGCGCCATCGCATGTATGAACAATGGCATCCTTTGGGCGTCATGGGGGTGATCACCGCCTTTAACTTCCCTGTGGCGGTCTGGGCCTGGAACGCTTTTATCGGGGCGATTGCCGGCAATACGGTTATCTGGAAACCTTCGACCAAAACCCCGCTCTGCGCCATCGCGGTCCAGCGTATCTGTGTTCAGGCCATGAATGAGATCGGATACAAGGATATCTTTGGGATCTTTGTCCCTGAGAATCGTCTGATCGCCCAAATGCTCATCGATGATCCCCGAGTACCCCTGATCTCTTTTACGGGTTCCACCAAGGTTGGCCGCCAAATAGGACAAAACGTGGCTACCCGATTCGGGAAAACGATCCTTGAGCTTAGCGGCAACAACCCCATCATCGTCGATGAGACAGCCGACCTTAAACTAGCGATTCCAGCCATCCTTTTTGGAGCCGTTGGAACCGCAGGCCAGCGATGCACCACCACCAGGCGCGTCATCATCCAAAAGAGCCTTTTCAAGCCTTTAAGCGAAGCCCTCATCACGGCCTATCACCAAATAAAGATCGGAAACCCCCTGGATAAGAATTATCACATGGGCCCCTTGATCGACCAAAAAGCGGTCGGGGATTTTCAAGCGGTTATCAAGCGGATCAAAGCTTCGAAAGCAATCATTCTGTCTGGAGGAAAAGTAGTTAAAGCCCCCGGAAACTTCGTCGAGCCCACTCTCGTTCACGCTTCGGGCGATGAGGACTTCCTGACCAGGGAGACCTTCGCTCCCATTTTATATTTGCTGGAGTATGAGCGACTTGATCAAGCCGTTAAAATCGCCAACAGTTCTTCTCATGGGCTCTCTTCATCTCTTTTCACCACCAGCCTTAAAAACGAAGAATATTTCCTCTCGGCCATGGGTAGCGACTGCGGAATCGCCAATATCAATATCGGTACCTCGGGCGCGGAAATCGGCGGTGCCTTCGGTGGTGAAAAGGAAACCGGCGGTGGCCGCGAGTCGGGCTCAGACGCTTGGAAGGGTTATATGAGAAGGCAAACCAACACCATCAACTGGAGCGACTCCCTTCCTCTCGCTCAGGGGGTCCGTTTCGATATCGGATAAAAACCCTTAAACCTAAATTTATTAAACAATTGCGCCTAAAAAACCTTGGAAACCAAATTGTAATCAGCTTTCAACCCCTTCCCCGTCAATTAACCAATTGAGTTTTAAACTTTTTATTTTTATCGTTTTGTTATATGCTCATAAAAAATGGAAATTAATTGCCGACAAAACGCCTTAAATTAATCCAAACCAAGAGCTGAAAAGAAATGGTTTATTTTGTTCGCTTGGTCATCGTCTTTATTTTTTTGGGGTTCTTTTTCGCTCCCCATAAGCTCTTTGCCGAGACGAAAGAGCCCTGTAGCAAAGAGACCATCAACCGGATGATTCAAAACAAGATACCCGAGGCGATCATCGACCAGTTTTGCTCTCAAACCAAACCGACAATTGATCAGACCTCAGACGCTCAACGCAGAAAATCCCCACTTGAAAAAATCAAGAAGAAAACCGCCACAGACATCTCCGGCAAAAAGCTCTATCGAAGAAAAAAAATAACACCACCGACCCAGAAAATACAGGAACGCGTTACTCCCATTTACGTTAGTCCAAAAAGCGGCATCAACATCGGATACGACTGGGGGAAAGCTTCGGTTTTCTCATACGTCGTTGACCAGGACGGCACCAGGAGGGAGTTGGCTAACGGCATGAACAGCTACGAGGCCTACTGGCTTTCTTACCGGGCACCTTATGAAATCTCTGACAGCGGTTTTGACTATTTCTTTTATCCTAAATATATCTCTAGCAGAATCATTATCCGCGATTTCAGAAAAGACATCCCGATGACTCAGATTGCCGGCACAAACAACATCCCGGCCATCGTGACCGACTTCCAAAGCGGCCAGTCCTTCGATATTCAAGAACCCAATCAATATGATATCGAAATGAGTTCAGCGGGCTACATGGCTGAGGTGAGTTATATGATGGAGCCCTTTTATTCGGACGCTATATTTGGTTATTTTGTTCAATATAATTTCATGCTTTCCATCGGCACCTCATTAGTCGAGTACAGGGATGTCAAAGTCAGCCTGGAGAAGGTCAACTACGAAAATCAGGTTTTCGACGGATTGAAATATTATACCATCAATCTATCGACCGGAATGCTCATAAACAGCCTTTTTATCGGGTTTGGAGTGGATTACTTAAATTATCCCAACCTCCCAATCCCCAACGATATGGAATTCAGGGATATCCCCCGCTTTAATTCCGAGAAGGATGCCTATGAGCGGAAACGGGTATTCGTCGATTCGGTGGATTTTCAAGTCACGCATTTTTCAGTGGTACTCAACTATGCCTTTTAAGCATTTTAATGGTTTATTTATAAAGCCGGCATTAACTAAGCTGGTACTGATAGGGCTCTTGGGAGTCTTGCTTTTTGGCTGTAAAAGTAGTGATGCTCCAGGGCCAGGAACTCCTTACGAGCCCTCTTACTACGCCCTTTGTATCTGGAACCAGAGTCTCTATGAATTGCGCCATGTCTTCGTCCACCGCGAAAATCAGAATTTCAAGGATACCGATTCCATCATCAGCTCCAATCTGGGCCTCGGTGAATCCGTTACTGTGAAACTCATTGTGGGCTACTACAGAGTAACGGTGACCCGCTTAAAACAGGTTGATGGCCGACTCCTGGCTTTTACGACCGCGGAAGACCTTAATCTGCGTCAACATCTTAGGCTGGAGTATTTCAACGAATACTTCAGAGAAACCTATTCCGACAGCACGGCGGATGTGGCCGGATGCCATTATGATCCTTCAACCGACACCATAACAAGGTAACAATGAGACCCATAATTAATAAAAACGATCGTTTGGTTTTCAACTCATTGAGCTCATCCTCCGAACTAAACTTCAAAAAAAGGCTGATCCTTTTGGGGATGTTCACTTTGTTCAGTCTGATGGTTTCGGGCTGCGCGACCATGTTCGCCAACCAGCACAGTATGATCGAGATCAATTCAGAAAAAAACGAACAGGTTCAGGTCCAAATCCATTCTCCTTTCGGCAACACCTTTGACAGCTTTACACCTCTTAAAATCTATGTCCCCTCTCCTTTCCTGTCAAACGAGTTTACCCTTAAAATCACGGATCCCTGTTATAGAAAAGAGGAAATCCAGATAAATGAAATTTTCAAAGGGATAGCGTTTTTAAATATTTATAATATGTTCTATGGTTTTTTCGTTGACTTAATTACGGGGGCGCTTTGGCAGTATCCGGAAAATGTCACCATCAAAATCAATAAAATCGGAGACGATTGTATCAACGCGGCAAAAAGTCAACTAGCGAGTTGGAATCAGATCTCCTTTGTCGATTTAAGCATCAGGGACCGCTCCTTTAATATTCATCGAGCAAAAAAATGCTCTGATTATAAACTGGCTGAGTTGATCATCAAAGGAGTCTCTCAAAATACGATCGATATCTTATGCTTAAAAAAACAGCCCGGCGAGTTAGATTATGAGAAAATGGTTTATATTCCAGAGGGGGAGTTTGAAGTTGGCTCGTCTGAGCATTCCTCCTCAAGACCGGTTCACATCGCCTTTCTCAGAGGATTTTATATCGACAAATACGAGGTTAGCGTTAGGGATTACCAAAGATGCTTCGCGGAAGGGGGCTGTACTGTACCTAGAGATGATTACCGGTTTAATGGAAATGACCCGGACCAATTGAACCACCCTATCAATGGTGTGAGTTGGTATGACGCTAATGATTACTGCTGGCATGTCGGAAAAAGACTCCCTTCCGACGCGGAATGGGAAAGGGCGGCCTCTTATAGGGACGGAGCCAAGTACCGTTTCGCCAGCGGTAAGGATGAACTCAACTGCGTTGATGCGGTCATCAGAGAGAATGGCAACGGCTGCGGCATAAATTCGACCTGGGAAGTAGGCAGCAAATCCCAAGAAATAAACGGCACCTTCGATATGGCCGGCAACGTCAAGGAGTGGGTCAACGACTGGATGTATTTCTACTCGGAAGAAATGGTTTCCAACCCTATCGGCCCTGAAAACGGCAGTAAAAAAATCGTCAGAGGGAGCGGATGGTTTGAAAACTGGTTCATCTCCTTACTTAAAAGTGACAGCGACTACCAGAGTACATACCGGGATTTTTATGAACCCAAAACCCGATCGATGGAAATCGGTTTCCGCTGCGCCACATTTCAGCAAGATCAGCCTAAAGGAACTGACTGACATCTGAGGACAAGAGGGTATTTAATATGAGGGATGACTCCTAATTTTCCAGGAATGATCAGGAGTCATTACGATTAAATGATTCCGCTTGCCTTTGCCACAATTAAAATCGGCGCACTTCCTTCAATCACCCATTCTTTGGCATCGGGTACGTCAACTGGCACCAGATTATCCCCATCATAATTCCAACTTATATTCGAAGGAACGTTATAAGGTTTTAATATCTTGCCGTCAAATTCCCAGCCCTTGCCTTTAGACCGATTGTAGGGTTTTAGGATTCTACCATCGAACTCCCAGGCTTCCTGCAAAGTTCCCTGGATCGGACGCAAAAGCCTGCCGTCATAATCCCAGCCCTGTTCCCGAGTACCATCTAGTGGTTTTAAAGTCGATCCGTCGAATTCCCAGCTTTCCTCCGCAGTGCCGTCCTTTGGTTTGATGATCGTTGTCATTTATTTTTTTCTCTTAGATAGTTTTTTGCTAATTGTTGTATTTGCTTAAAGGTTATTAGGTTCTTTTTTTTTGATCTCTGTAAAGTGAAACTTCTTAATCAAGACCATCTCTTTAAAAATTCCCCTCTATTACTCATTCGTTAGCCCTGCATTAACTTGTGACCAAATCATCAGAAACAAA
>Ga0224496_10000727_pt1 | contig 22400 bp, 25 predicted proteins | sample SF_Jul11_sed_USG_2_FD_168127 | JGI IMG/M metagenome (GOLD analysis project Ga0224496, IMG submission 168127) | Sediment microbial communities from San Francisco Bay, California, United States - SF_Jul11_sed_USGS_8_1 | ecosystem: Environmental > Aquatic > Marine > Sediment | place: USA...
CCTTTCTGGAATCGATATTTCCTTTGCCGGCGTTATTATAAAAACAGTCATCGAAACTATTATACTGACACTGGATATTTTCCTGTTTGCCATCATTATTCAGGCGGTACTTAGCTGGATAAATCCGGATCCCTACAACCCCATTGTCAGCCTGCTGAATTACATAACCTGGCCAGTACTTAAACATTTCAGAAAACTGTTACCCCCCATCAGTGGCTTTGATCTGTCTCCTATTTTTGCCATTATCGCCATTATGTTTATCAAACAATCCATTCTCTATCTGCTCTGACCGTGACCACGTTTTACCAATGGCAAAATGGTGATTTATTATTAAATATCCGGGTACAACCCAAGGCATCGAAAGATGAATTTGCAGAACAACTGGGAGATGTCATCAAAATTAGAATCACAGCACCACCCATTGATGGAAAAGCCAACAATCACCTGATTGCTTTTCTGGGAAAAACATTCGGTATTGCCAGGTCACAAATTGAAATTATTTCCGGTCAAAACAGCCGTATTAAACGACTAAAAATAAAATCACCCAAAATACTTCCCGAGTTTATTCAGTCCACAAACCAACCTGTCAGAACACAACCACTCTATAAAGACTCCACAAACCAAAACAGATAATCAAACTGCCTGCCAACTGTCTTATCCAGCGTTTACCTGCCCAGTCATTTAAACGTCTGGCAAACAATCCCATAGCGAGTAAATTGGGCAAAGTTCCCAGACCAAAACTCAACATTAATAAAGCACCCTGCTGAAAATCACCGGTCGAAACCGACCAGACCAGCACACTATAGACAAGCCCACAGGGCAACCAGCCCCAAAGAACACCCAGAATAAGCGCCTGAGAAAATCGTTTAACCGGCAATAATTTTTTACTGGCCGGTTCTATATGCTTCCATACCAAACCACCGGCATTCTCAATATGTTTTAAAACAGTCCACCAGCCTGACAAATACAAGCCCAATAAGATCATGATAATGGCGGCCAGCAACTGCAATCCAAGCTGCAAATTTCGTATCGCCAGCCAGTAGGATACCAGCCAGCCTAAGCCACCCATAAAAGCACCGGCTAATGTATAACTGGTTAAACGACCCAGGTTATAACCTAAAAGCATACTGAAATATGAATGGCCAGACTGATTAAGCTGTTTATTAATTCCAAAACTTAATGCACCAACAATCCCGCCACACATACCAATACAATGCACACCGGACATTAATCCAATCACAAAAGCACTAAAATAAGTAAATTCTTCGATCATTAATCAGTTTTTTTTAAAAAAACCCTTGAAATACAGTACAAAAGCACTAACAATCCTCTCAGGGAATGATGAGGTGTTAAACCAGTAACCATTATTCATTATCTACCGTTTAAATTGAAATAATAAATATAGAGGAGCATCCAGATGGCGGTGAAGAAAAAAGTTGCAAAGAAAAAAGCAGCCCCAAAGAAAGTTGCGGTTGCAGCGGATAAAAAGCCACCTACCAAAAGCGAAATTCTGAATCATATTTCAGCTGAAACAGAATTAAATCGCAAACAGGTATCTGCTGTTCTGGATAGCCTGGCGGGTTTAATCGAGAAAAACATCAAATCTCGCGGACCTGGTTTATTTAACCTGCCTGGCCTGTTAAAGATCAAGGTCATTAAGAAACCAGCAACCAAAGCCCGTAAAGGTATTAATCCATTCACTGGTGAAGAAACTGTTTTTAAAGCCAAACCGGCACGTAAAGCAGTAAAAGTATTACCATTGAAAGGCTTAAAAGACATGGTTTAAACCAGCAACGGCCTGGCTCAATCCAGGCCGTTTTTGCCTGTGCATGACTATTTGTTATTTCTATTCTCCAAAATTCTTCAACCTCAGGGATGAAAAATCCTCTATACTCAGCCACAATAAACGCATGATGCGTCTTAAAATAATTCAATGAAATCACTGGCCGATAACTTACCTGCATCTTTAGATCTGAAACGCATTAATAAATATCTGCCTCCTGCTATTAACATTTTGTTACTAATAGCCGGCAGCTACACACTGGCACAGTTAACCTGGCTATTAATTCCCGTCGAAGATAACTCGACGATAGTTCCTGTTCAACAATCGGTAAAAACTGCTGTTATTGAACAAAATGCGCTACAGCAAAAAATAAAATCGATACCCGATGCACATCTATTTGGTATCTATCAGCAAAAAGCAGATGCGCCGGTTCAACAGGATGCACCGGAAACAAAACTGAATCTGGTATTAAAGGGTGTTCTGGCTTCAGACCCGATGAAAAGCGCCAGCGCTATCATTGCCAAGGGTAAAAATGGAGCAGAAGACATTTATGGTATTGGTGACAACGTTGCAAGTGCCATTATCAGGGAAATTTACCCTGACAGAGTCATTCTGGAAAGAAGCGGTCGTTTTGAAACACTGCGCTTACCAAAAGAATTCAGTGACAATACACTCATACAAATGACGGAACCTGACCTGTCCGATGATAACAATGCCACCACACCCGGTGCCATATTGGGCAATATTCGTAATAAAATTATAAAAAACCCAACCTCATTTGGTGAATACGCTATTCCTGTACCCTATAACGAAAATGGCAAATTAAAAGGCTACCGACTTCAGCCACAGGGAGACAGAGCGTTATTTGACCAGGTAGGCCTTGATGCCAATGATGTAGTAATACAGATTAACGGGGTCGATTTAAACGATCCGGCAAAAGGCCTAAAAGCCTTACGTGAGCTTCAACAGGCCAAACAGGTTGATATAACTGTATTACGTGACGGGGCTGAAATACCCTTACACTTCGAAATACCGTAATATAAACACCTTAAATTATTTACCAGGGCTATCAACGGATGCTATTGAAATTACACAAACAGATAACTGAATTCAGCAAACGCTTCATTCTTATCTGCATTGTCTGTTTGCTTGCTCAGCATCAGGCATCGGCTGAGCAAATCACGCTAAATTTAAAAGAAGCAGATATTCGAGCCCTGATCAGTACAGTTTCACGTTTCACCGGCAAAAATTTTATTGTGGATCCGCGCATAAAAGCAAAAGTCACTGTCGTGTCTGCAAAAACCATGTCTGAAAGTGAAGTCTACGAGGTGTTTCTTTCCATACTACAGGTGCATGGGTTTGCAGCTGTACCTGTGGGCAATGTGATTAAAATCATACCCGAGGTCAATGCCAAACAGGGCCCCGTACCCACTGTCACACATAACCGGTCATCCGGTGATGAGCTGGTTACCCGGGTACTGACGCTGGATTATGTACCGGCCGCCCAGCTGGTTCCTATCTTACGTCCGCTGGTACCCCAGCAAGGCCATCTGGCTGCCTATAATCCGACCAATACACTGATCATTACCGATCATGGCGCCAATATAAAACGCCTCACCGATATTATTCGCAGTATCGATAAACCGGAAAGCGATGAACTGGAAATCATTCCACTCAAACATGCTTCAGCCAATGAGCTGGTACGAATCTTAAATTCACTGCAGGGAAAAACAGCCGGTACCACCCCTCAGACCCAACAGATTACCCTGGCAGCGGATGAGCGTACCAATAGCATATTAATGAGTGGCGAACGTGCAGAGCGCCTGAAAATAAGAGCGACCATTGCCCACCTGGACACGCCGTTAGAAAATGACGGCAATACCCACGTCATCTACCTGAATTATGCCAAGGCCGAAGACATGGTGAAAATTCTCACCGGTGTTGAGAAAACCCAGACCCAGGCTGCCAAAGGCAAGGTAGCCGCACCGGTGAGCAGCAATATCCCGGCAGATATTCAGGCCGATGAAGCGACCAATGCCATTATCATTACTGCCAGCCCAGACGTAGTCCGGCGCCTGAAATCGATTATTCGTCAGCTGGATATTCGCCGTGCACAGGTACTGGTGGAATCCATCATTGCTGAAATCTCCAATAATAAATCCAAACAATACGGTTCCCAATTTGCCATTGGCGGCGATGTCAATGCAACCGGCTCAACACCGATAGGAGTGAGTAATTTTGGTGGCAATTCAGGCATCCTTGGTTTGCTGGCAGCAAGAACCAATCCCGCCAGTGCAGCCAGTGTTATTGGCGACGGTATAACATTGGGTGCCGGCAGCGATAAAGGCACTCGTTTTGCCTTTCTATTAAAAGCACTGGCCGGTGATGGCGCTACCAATATTCTATCCACACCCAGCATTGTGACGCTGGATAACCAGGAAGCCAAAATCGTTGTCGGTAAAAACGTGCCCTTTGTTACAGGCCAGTTTACCAATACCGGTGCAGCAACAGGTACAGTCAATCCGTTTCAGACTATTGAACGTCAGGATGTCGGCATAACATTAAAGGTCACTCCGCAAATCAACGAAGGCGACACCATCAAACTGGATATTGAACAGGAAGTTTCAAGTCTGGCTGCAGGCGCAGACACATCATCCGGTCCCACTACCAATAAGCGGACGCTCAACACCTCCGTACTGGTGGAAGATGGTGAAATCCTCATACTGGGCGGCCTGATTGATGACACTATGCTGGATTCAGAACAAAGAGTTCCCATACTGGGAGACATTCCCATACTGGGCTGGCTGTTCAGATCCCATACCACAACAAAAGACAAACAGAATTTAATGGTGTTTATGCGCCCCAGCATTTTGCGTGATAAATATTCTGCACAACAACAGACGAATGAAAAATATAATTATTTACGTGCTCAACAAATACAGGCAGGTGAATTTGGTTTTGGTCTGTTAAGTGACGAACAAGCCCCTTTACTACCCGAACTGAAAACCCCGGAAGAAAAACCTGAAACCGAGGTTAAACCCAAAGCCAATATGATTGAAGAAGATGATAAAGACTTCCTCTGATTCAACCAGTACGCAGACACCCCTGCCCAAATTACCCTATGCGTTTGCCAAACGTCACGGGGTTTTAATTGGCCAGGTTGATAACGATAAAATTCAGATTCTCTATCGTAACGAAATCGATCCCCATGCCTTAACAGAAGTTCGTCGTATCGCAGGGCTTCCTATTCAGCTTAACGAAACCACCAGTGACCAGTTCGATGCCCTGCTGGCACAAACCTATGAACAGGACAGTGACCAGGCCATGGCCATGATGGAAGATGTCAGTGATGAACTGGATCTTGATCAGCTGGCAGAAACCATTGAGCCCGAAGATTTACTGGAAGCGGAAGACGATGCACCGATCATCAAACTGATCAATGCGGTTCTATCCGAAGCAATCAAAATTAATGCCTCGGATGTGCACATCGAAGCCTTTGAAAATCGCATGCGTATCCGCTTTCGTGTGGATGGTGTTTTACGTGAAATCCTCCAGCCGCCGCGCAATATTGCACCCCTGGTGATTTCCCGTATCAAGGTCATGGCGAAACTGGACATAGCGGAAAAACGTCTGCCCCAGGATGGGCGTATTTCACTTAAAGTCGCCGGTCGCTCAGTTGATGTGCGTGTTTCTACCCTGCCCTCGGGACACGGAGAAAGGATCGTATTACGTCTACTGGATAAAAAAGCCGGCCGGCTCGATTTACAGCATCTGGGCATGGCCGATAAAGCCCGTGACACAGTGGATCATCTGTTACACAGACCCCACGGCATTATTCTGGTCACCGGCCCCACCGGCTCGGGCAAAACAACAACCCTCTATGCCGGTCTGACCCGACTCAACGAAAAAAGCCGAAACATCCTGACCGTTGAAGACCCTATTGAATATTATCTTGATGGTATTGGTCAGACACAGGTCAACACTAAAGTTGAAATGACCTTTGCACGGGGTCTCAGAGCCATACTGCGTCAGGATCCGGATGTGGTGATGATCGGTGAAATCCGCGATCTGGAAACCGCTTCTATTGCGGTACAGGCCAGTTTGACTGGACACCTGGTACTCTCCACCTTACATACCAATACCGCTATCGGCGCTGTTACCCGATTAAGAGATATGGGCGTCGAACCTTTTCTCCTGGCCTCCAGCTTAATTGGGGTCATTGCGCAACGCCTGGTACGCAAACTCTGCCCACAGTGCAAACAGCCTCACAGTGCAACCGCCATTGAGTGCGATTACCTTGGCCTCGATCATGATCATCCACCTGAAATTTACACCGCCAAGGGCTGCAATGAATGTAATCAGCTTGGCTACATTGGACGTACCGGTATTTACGAACTGGTACCGGTAGACGATAAATTACAACAAATGATTCATGACGGTTCCGGCGAACAGGCGATGGAAAAATACGCCCGTACTTTCTCGGCCAGCTTGCGTCAGGATGGCCAAAGACTGGTGCTGGAAGGCATCACCTCACTGGAAGAAATTTTACGTGTCTCAAGAGAAGATTAGTTTAATCGGGTCTTTACACTGAATGGCTGCTTACGAATACATCGCACTTGATGACAAAGGTCGTGAAAAAAAAGGTGTCATCGAAGGTGATACTGCTCGTCAGGTACGCCAGCTTCTCCGAGACAAGGGCTTTATGCCTTTACATATCGAAGCCACCCTGGCGCAAAATAAAAAACGCAATGCCGAATCCCCTGGCAAAATCAGACATCATAGAGGCATTAGCGCCACCGACCTGGCTCTGTTTACCCGCCAGCTGGCCACCCTGGTACGTGCAGCACTGCCACTGGATGAAGCACTGTCAGCGGTTGGCCAGCAAACCGAAAAACAACGCATCAAAAGCATGATCTTTGCCATCCGTAGCAAAGTCCTGGAAGGGCATTCATTAGCCAAAGGTTTCGCCGATTACCCAAAAGTCTTTCCCGATCTTTATCGCGCCACCGTCGAAGCCGGTGAACAATCAGGGCATCTGGATACAGTACTGGATCGACTCGCAGACTATGCAGAAAGCCGCCAGCACATGAGCCAGAAAATTGCACAAGCCACTATTTACCCGGCGATTTTAACCGTGGTAGCCCTGATCGTGGTGATTGGCCTGCTCACTTATGTGGTACCACAAATTGTCGAAGTGTTTGATAACACCGGACAGGAACTGCCGACGCTTACCCGTATCATGATTGGTATCAGTGATTTTCTACGCGATTACATCCTGTTATTAATCATCGGGCTGGGGCTGACTTTTATCGGCATCAAAAAGTTTTTAAATATCCCGGCCAATAAAAAACAGTTTCATCGCACACTGTTACGACTTCCGGTAATTGGTCGTCTGGTCCGGGGACTCAATACCGCTCGATTCTCACGCACCCTGAGCATTCTCAATTCCAGTGGTGTACCGGTACTGGATGCCCTGAGATTATCGGCACCGGTCATTGCCAACCTGCCCATGCGTGATGCAGTAGTTGAAGCCGCCGACAGGGTACGCGAAGGCTCCAATATTCATACCGCACTGGAACGCAGTAAACTGTTTCCACCCATGACCCTGCACCTCATTGCCAGTGGTGAAAGCAGTGGCCGACTGGAAGAAATGCTGGACCGGGCCGCGGTCCAGCAGGAACGGGAACTGGAAACCCTGATTGCCACCTTTATGGGTTTATTCGAACCCTTATTGATTGTTTTCATGGGCATCATCGTGCTGATGATTGTGCTTTCTATTCTGTTGCCAATCATCAATATGAATGACCTGATGCAATAACAGAAAGATCAGCCCGCCTATGGCGCCATAAAGATGCGCATCCACCGCCACATGACCACCGGTCATGGATTCTGAACCGGGTAATGGACCGGCCAGCTGCTCCCAGAGCAACTTGCCTGCAATCAACAGCATTAACACCAGACCGCTTTTTGCAAAGACTGCATATTCACGCCAGGCACCGACCACGAACAGACCGTGCAGAACACCGGATAAACCGACATACCAGAACATGTCCTGATTAAACCAGTACAGCCCCAGAGATACGGAGATTGCAGACAGCAGAATGATTATCGACCAGGCCAGCATAGAACAGTAACGGCCAAAAAATACCATCACCAGGGCCAGGCCCGCCAGATTCAACCATAAATGATGCCAGTTAAGATGAACAAAATGGCCGCTCAACATCAGCCAGTAATCCCCCTGCTGAATCAGAGCACGATCAAAACGAAACTGTTCGATAAGCCCCATAGTCTGAAATAGCAGACAGGCCAGCAACAATGTTAACCAGAAAACATGTTGTTTAATCCAGCCAGTTAACATTCTGTTCATAGGCTTGAGAATAAGCATCTGTTATGATTCATGATCAAGAATGTAACCGTTAATCTGTATGGAGTCATCAGTGATTCAAAAAAATATAACGAAACAACAGGGATTTACACTTATCGAAATTATTGTGGTTGTCGTCATCATCGGCATCCTGGCAACATTTATTGCACCTAAATTTTTAGGCCGCACCGATGAAGCCCGTATCACCAAAGCGAAAACTGATATTCAGGCACTGGAAAGCGCTCTCGATCTCTACAAGCTCGACAACTACGCTTATCCAACCACTGACCAGGGACTGGAAGCACTGGTAGAAAAGCCCACATCTGACCCGGTTCCCGCCAACTGGAAAGATGGTTACATCAAAAAACTGCGCAAAGACGCGTGGCAGAGGGATTATCTTTATCTGAATCCGGGCGAACACGGTGCCATTGATATTTATACTCTGGGTGCTGATGGCGTTGAAGGCGGTGAAGACGCGAATGCCGATATCGGTAACTGGGACAATCCATAATCGTCAAGCCCATTAAAATTAATCTACCAGGATGGCAAAACACACCTCGCGATTGATAACACCCAGAACACATAGTGGCTTTACACTATTTGAATTGCTGGTGGTTATTGCCATCATCAGCGTGTCATTTGCAGTCTTTCTAACCATCAATTTTTCATTTGGTGTCCCAGAAGACAATATCCGCAAAGAAGCAAACCGGTTGCATCTATTATTATCTTTTGCCCATGAACAATCGGTCATCAGAGCAGAAGAATATGGCGTACGTTTCTCACCACACAGTTATAGTTTTATGCAATATGAAGCCGAGGCAGACAACTGGACAGAACTTGATGACAAGGTACTGACTACAAAACAACTGGCCAATGACATGGAACTGGCGTTATCAATAGAACAGGTTGAAATTGTTCTTGATGATGCACCTGTAGCAACCGATATAGACCAGCCTGAAGATAAAATTAAACCACAGATATTTTTATTATCCAGCGGCGAAACAACACCTGACTTTATTGCCCGCATTGGAATTCCCGGCATAGATACCTCCTATGAAGTTCATGGCACGATCGATGGCAAATATGCACTCAATAAATCAGAATAAAAATTCCTCAACAGGTTTTACACTGATAGAAATTCTGGTTGCACTGGCCATTATTGCAATTGCCTTAGGTGCTCTGATAAAAGCCTCCGGGGATCACACCAATACGGCCGGTTTTTTAAAACAGAAAACCCTTGCCCACTGGGTGGCGATGAATGAACTGACCTTATTACAAACCGGTAAACAATGGCCCGACCTGGGCACAGAAAAAAAATCCACCGAGATGGCCAATCATCAATGGTTCTGGACTCGAGAAACGCGGGAACTGCCCGACCCTGTCACCGGTGAACCATCGCAACAGGCCAGACAAATTATATTCACTGTGTTTGCTGACGAAAACCGAGAACATAATCTGACAAAACTCATCGGCTTTCTGGAAAAACCTTAATGAAGCTGAAATATTCTACCGCCAGATTTTTAATTTCACAGCGACAGGCTTGCGGCTTTACGCTGGTAGAAGTATTAATTGCCATGGCCGTTTTTGCCATACTGGCCGTACTCGCCTACGGTGGCCTTGAGCAGGTGATCAGAAATAAGGAACAGACCACTGAATCACTACACCGATTAAGAGATGTACAAATGACCATGACCAAGGTTCAGCGTGACCTGACACAATTATCATTACGCAATGGTCGCGATGAAATGGGCAGCCCGTTACCCGGTTTAAGTGCCGCCCAGGGCAATGAATTACTCTTACAATTAACACGCAACGGCTGGCGTAATCCGGCAAAAATCAGTCGCAGTCATCTACAGCGTGTCGCTTATCGACTCGATGAAGACAAACTGATACGCATCACCTGGCCCTATATTGATCGCGCACTGGATGGTCAGGCGGTTGAAACAGTACTCATTGATAATATAAAAAATGCCAGCCTGCGTTTTCTCGACAGTAATAATGAATGGCACGATTCCTGGCCGGCCTTGAATACAACTTCACCTGCACCCGGCACAGACTTACCCGTCGCCATTGAATTTACCCTGCAAATGAATGACTGGGGTGATGTTGTGCGCATCGTGAGAACCACGGGGTGATGACAGGTTTCAAAACACAAACGGGGGTTGCCCTGATTACCGCCCTGATGGTAGTGGCTATCGCCGTGATGCTCGCCAGTTCACTGCTGGATGAACTGCATCTGGACAGGCAAAGAACCTATAACATTATCAATAATGAACAGGCCTATTTATATGGCCTGGGTGCAGAAGTGATTGCCAGAGCCGGTCTCAGGCTTGATAGGCAAAATAATAAATTCGATAGCCTGAATGAACTCTGGGCACAACCCACACCACCCTACCCGCTGGAAGGTGGTCATATTGCCGCCGTGTTAGAAGATTTACAGGGGCGCTTCAATCTCAACAACCTCTCACCGGGCCTGAATACTAATTACCAGCAGGATCTGGAACGTTTCAGGCGCCTGCTCACGGCGCTGAAAATTGATCCGCAACTCGCCGATGCGGTTATTGACTGGCTGGATGATGATCTGATTACCACGATCCCGGCGGGTGCCGAAGACGATTACTACATGGGTCTGCTCATACCCTACCGCACAGCCAATGGCCTGATGAGCAGCCCAAGTGAATTAAGAGCGGTAAAAGGATTTAATGAAGAAGATACCTACGCCACCATTGAACCTTATATCTGCACGCTGCCCGTGGTAACCTCCATCAATATAAACACAGCCAGAACTGAAATGTTACAATCGCTAAATGCTGATATAACCGCCAGTGATGCACAGACTATTATTGCTTATCGTGATGGTGATACCGAAAAGGGAATTGAAGGTAGCTCATTTGAAGAGCTGGACAAATTTAAAGAATACATGCAGACAACGTTAAACAAAAATAATTTTTCTACTGATGGAATGACCACAGCAACAGACTTTTTTCTGCTAACATCCTATGCTGAAATTGGTCGTGGCAAGGTCCAGCTGTATAGCATTATTCAACGCAATGACAAAGGGGATTCCAGTATTGTTAGCCGATCACAGGGAGCCTGGTAATGGCTGATACGCTGCTTATTCTCTATAACCCGGATAACAAAGATCAGCTTCAATGGGGTTTTGTTAATGATCAGGGTACGCCTGATAAATTAACTTATGGATCAATTACAGAACTAAGTAATATTGCCAGAGGTTACAGAGCTACACTGTTACTGAACTCATCACATGTCAATCTTACCCAGGTCAAAATACCCAGTCAGAACAGACAACGCCAGTTGCAGGCTATTCCCTATGCCCTTGAAGATCAACTGGCTGATGATATAGATGATCTGCATTTTGCGGCGGGCAAAAAACAGGCCGATGACAACATTCCGGTCATCACCATCAATCGCGCATTACTGGACCATCTCATACTGGACTTCAAAAATGCCGGTGTATTTATTGACACACTGTCTGCCGATGTCCTGGCACTGCCGTTCAATAATAATCAATGGACCCTGCTGATTGATAATCAACGTGCTTTGATCAGAACCGGTCACTTTACCGGTTTTTACTGTGATCTGAATATCGTACCCGTTTTCCTTCAGGCATTAATTAATCAGCAGGAATCATCACCTGAATTACTGCATATCTATGTGCCTGAACATCTTGCATCAGAAGTTGAGTCACTCAAAATTACTGATCTAGAAATAAATATAGAGATTCTCAAAGAATCCGTATTCAGTATTTTTGCCCGCAACCTGTCCAGCGCAAGACAGCTGAACATTTTGCAGGGCACATATACACCAAAGCGTGAAAGCTCCGGCCTGATCAAACCCTGGAAATCAGTAGCCGCTATTTTTGTCGCCTGGCTTGTACTGCAATTAATTTATGCCGGTTTTGAAAGCTATCAACTTGAAAATCAAAATCGTGAACTGGCCGGTCTTATTCAAAAAGAATTTAAAAAAGCCAACCCTGAAGCAAACAAATATAACAACATGCGTAAGCGCATGGAAAACAAACTCAAAGAAGCACGCGGTGGTGGTGACAACAAAGATGATCAGTTATTTTTACAGTTATTATCCGATGCAACCCCTGCCTTTATTAACAACCAGAAAATAACCATCAACGGCATGGTATTTCGCAATAAATTTATAGATATCGACCTGCAGGCCGATTCATTACAAACCCTTGAAGCCGTTAAAACAAAACTCACCACCATCCCCGGACTTAAAACCGTTATCTCCACATCAGTGGAAAAAGACAAAGTAAAAGGCCGATTAAGACTGGAGACGCAGGGTTAATGGATATTCAAAGATATTTTGATCCGCTTAGACACTGGCTAAACAGCCTGAACACACGGGAGCGCAACAGCATTATTGCTGCTGCCGTTTTCCTGGTCATTAGCCTGTTTTACCTGGCCATCTGGGAACCTGTTTTTAATAATCTTCATATTGAACAGCAAAAATTTGAATCCGAACGTCAGTTATACTACTGGATGAAAGATGCCGCCGCCGAATTACAAACGCTGCAATCAACTGGCACCAGATTAACCAACCGCTTTAAAAACCAGTCGATCTCATCTTTAGCTGAACTAAGCGCACAAAGTACTGGCATTAAACAAAATATTAAGAAACTGGATTCCGATAGCAAGGGCGTAAAAGTAGAACTGGATCAGGTCAGCTTTGACCAGTTAATTTTATGGCTATCCGATATGTCACAAAAATACAGCATTCAGGTAACCAGCCTGCACATCGAAAAACAAAAAGATCCCGGCACCGTCAATGCGCGAATCTCACTGGAAAGAGACCCGGCATGAAAATTAAATATTATGTTTTAATCGCAATTTTCTCTTACCTTCTTTTTACTATAGCCAGCATACCTGCAGCCACCGCCTTTTCGTTACTTAAAGACAACAGCAAACTGCCATTTAGCCTGCAGGGCATAGGCGGCTCAATATGGAATGGACACGCAACACGTGTGATCGCACCTTCTGCGCCACCAATTGAAAATCTCAGCTGGTCATTAAATCCGTTTAGCTTGTTACTGGCCCAGATCAGTGCAAATATCGAAACTGATATTTTAAAAAATAAAATTACCGGCAATATCACTATTAAGAGCAGCGGCAACATTTACGCCTCAGATATTAAAACCACACTCAAGGGCTCAACTGTTCAGCAATTAATAAAGTTACCCCTGGGTGAAATGGGTGGTGATATCACTCTTGATATTGACTCTGCAGAATTTAATCCTTCGCTGCCACTAATTACCGGCATGATTCTATGGAACAAGGCAACCTTCACCCTTGCTGATACAGTTAATCTTGGCAACATCGAAATCACATTAAAACCATCAGATACAAAAACACTCACCGCCAGCATCAAAAATAAAGGTGGCGACATTAGCATAGAGGGCAAAGCTACTTTGGCAGATAATAAAGCCTATACCCTGGACCTGACATTCAAGCCACAGGAAAGCGCCAATAACAATATTAAGCAAAGTCTTGCCATGTTTGCACGACGCCAAACTAACGGAACTTATTTACTGAAACAGAATGGTAATTTACGAAGTCTCGGCTTCTAGCAGTTATGAACACATCGAAACCTTATAAACGCATAAAGATCAAACCCGAAACTGACGCCATCACCCCTGAAACAAAATGCTCATTTTGTACCGGATCGATCTGCTGCACCTATATAACCCAGCACATAGACACACCCAGATCCAAATCAGATTTCGAACATTTGCTCTGGCAAATATCACATGATCACATCAAGTTCTACAAGGATGAAGATGGCTGGACCTTACTGGTAGAAACCAAATGCAAGCACCTGCAGATAAATGGCGATTGTGGCATCTACCATCAAAGACCTGGCATTTGCCGCGAACATACCAATGATTACTGTGAATTCGATGCGCCTTCCGAAGACGGCTTCGAACTTTATTTTCCTGACTACGATTCTTTACGCAACTACTGTAAAAGCCGATTCAAAAGCTGGGATAAGTGATTTCATTAATTAAAAAACGATTTGTATTTTATATCTAGAAAAATGACAACCAAATGCAAGACACTCTTAACAACACCCTGTTTTATCAAAACACATATTAACTCATAATTTTAAAACCTTAACCTTTGTTTCCTGGTCAATTTAAATATTCATATAAACAAAACTGATTAACACATATTGATATATCTAAATCAAAACCCACACATGTTAAGTTAAAGAGATATTTGACTATTATAAAGTCTATAAAAGCGAATAACATAAACTAAAGACAGGACAACGTAAGAAAAAATTAACAAAAAACATAATATTCAACGCATCCTCACATAGCATCAAAAAAAATTAAAAAAAATATTATTTATTTTGTAATCTGCTCAAACGAATCCAGTAAAACATATTCGTGATGTTTCTTTTCATCACCCCTGCTATCCGGTTTTTTAATTGCCAGCAAATTTTTTATACCGTAGTCTTTAGCGGCATCAAGTACGCCGAAGTTATCGTCAATGAATAATGTTTTCTCTGCGTCAAACGGTTCCGTTTGCTGTAGTTTTTCCCAGAAGCCCTGCTCTTCTTTTGCAAGCCTCAGTTCATGAGATGAAATAATACGATTAAAATAACGATCGAGACTGGTTTTTTTCATTTTTATGGAAACACTGGCTGGATGCGCATTGGTAACCAGCACCACACGTTTACCCTGCATATGCAAAAACTCAAGAAACTCTTCGACACTGGGGCGCACGGCGATTTTATGAGACACATCCTTCTTCAACTGTGGAATATCCAGCTCCAGCTCTTTTGACCAGTATTCAACACAATACCAGTCGAGACTACCCATCACTGCGGCATATTTATCATTCAACACTGACCGCGCTTCTGCATGATCCAGGCCATGACGCTCTGCATAACAGACAGGCACATGCTCCAACCAGAAATGATTATCAAAATGCAAATCCAGCAACGTGCCATCGAGATCAAGAAAAACGCTATTTATGGTTAACCAGTTTACCATCGCACTTCCTCTCCAAATTCGAGTAGAATAGTGATAATTTCATATTTTGATATACACATGCCTGAAAAACCTAAAATACTGGATATACAGTCACTGACCAAGACTCGATTATTTCAAATCGAGAAGCTACAGCTCGAATTCAGCAACGGCACTCAGTGTTATTATGAACGCATTATTGCTGCCTCTAATGGTGCCGTACTTATTGTACCACTGCTTTCTAACGAAACTGTACTGATGATAAAAGAATACTCTGTCGGCACCGAGCAATATGAACTGCTATTCCCTAAAGGCCTTATTGATAATAATGAATCCATACACGATGCCGCGAATCGCGAACTGATGGAAGAAGTTGGCTATGCCGCCAGAAAACTTACACATTTAAAAAGCATGTCCATCGCTCCTGGCTATCTTGGCTTTCAAACCCATATCGTTCTGGCAGAAGATTTATACAAACAAGAATTACCCGGTGATGAACCCGAACCACTGCAAACAGTTGAATGTCATCTTAATCAAATCGATACACTACTACAACGCACCGACCTGACCGAATCACGTTCCATTGCAGCCTTATATATGGCCAGGGATATCATACATAAAAGAAATGCGAATGACTGATCTGGATTTAAGTCAGCTCTGCAACTATTCGCTGGAGATTGCCATTCAGGCCGGGGAAAAAATTCTTCAAATTTATAACGACAGTTACACCATTGAACACAAGAATGACAACACCCCATTAACCACAGCCGATCTTGCGGCCCATAATATTATTGTCGAACAATTATCCAGGCTCACACCGGATATACCTGTCTTATCCGAAGAATCGGAGAAAATTCCTTATACCACCCGCCGCTCTTGGCCCATCTACTGGCTGGTTGACCCTCTTGATGGCACACGGGAATTTATAAAACGCAACGGGGAATTCACGGTCAATATAGCACTCATTGATCAGCATAAAAGTATTCTGGGTGTCATTTATGCGCCGGTTCCAGACACCCGCTACTATGCCTATCTAAATGGCGGTGCATTTAAAGCTGATAAAAACAGTCAACCGCAGGCCATTAATGTACGGCCGTTACCCGATGATAAAATAACGGTAGCCGGCAGTCGCTCCCACGCTTGCAGTCGTTTACAAACCTATATTGATCAGCTTGGTGATGCTGAGGTGATTACCATGGGCAGCTCATTAAAGTCCTGCCTGGTTGCCGAAGGCAGTATCGACATTTATCCACGCCTTGGCCCAACTTCAGAATGGGATACTGCTGCCGCTCAATGCATTGTTGAACAAGCCGGTGGCTTCGTCACCCAAACCGATATGCAGCCATTACGCTACAATACAAAAGACAGTTTACAGAACCCGGATTTTTTTGTGTTCGGGGACAGCAGCATCAACTGGTCTGCTTATTTATAAAAATGACGCTTTAAATGCAGATAAAAATCGATCATAGTCACTCTCGGGCAAATGATTAATACCCGCTGCCGCTTTTCGCCCCCCTCCAGTTTCAAACTGACGGCATAAATCATCAGCACCTGTTTTATTGTTCATCGGCGCACGCACACTGACCAGATAACCACCTTCGCTCTTGTGAGTTAACATGGCATGGGCTCGATCGGGAAAATCCTGCGCCAGATCATTGGCATAAACGCCACTCACCCGCCTTGCCCACTTTTCATTCGGCAATACAAACATGGCATGACTTTTATCCGCATAATCTGCCGGTAACTTTTTTGCATTATCCAGATCACCCAGATAACCGTTTAACAGTTTTTCATAACCCTTTTCATTACGAATAAAATCAAAAGGATTTTCATAACCACTGATTAATTGATACAGCGCATCGGGGTGATAAATCAGATCATCCAGTGATGAGCCATAACCATTGTAATTAATGCAGGTACCGAGCAATTTAAGTTGCTCCATCTCGTCAGCCGATAAATTCAACGGCACTGCGGCCTGTTCAGCCGAAGCAAATAAATTATCACCAAATGCCGCCGTGACTGCCCAGGGTAAATATTTTCCCTGCAGATACTCGTTAACTAACAGACTGGTGCAGACATTGGCATCAGTATTGATATGCACTTCCAGATTATCATTCTCAGGTATATCGCCGGCAAAATGATGATCAAAATAAATCGCTTTAGCACCCTGCTCAATGACCCTTACAAGATCATCACGATTTTTATCCAGTGAAATATCCAGCACAGTGACATAATCACCGACTTTGACTTCAACCTGCTTGAGCAAACTGATATCGCGTTTAACGCCGGTGACCAGCTGACTCGCAACCGGATTGGCCAGTCTTAACTGGTGCAATGCACAAATACCATCAGCATCACCATTAAACACATCTATATAATTCATGCTGCCAACCCCATCCTGGAAAAAATAAGCAGCTTATAGAAATTTATTCACATCAACAAGAAGCCGATAAGATCTGTTTATGAAAATCTAGTATTTGAAGCGGAAATATAGAAATGGTGGCCGGGGGCAGAATTGAACTGCCGACACGCGGATTTTCAATCCGCTGCTCTACCAACTGAGCTACCCGGCCCCGTAAGAAAGGACACGATTGCCATTCTACTGAGCTACCTGAACCTGCAACAGGGTTGCCGCAAATCAGGAGCGCGTATTAAAGCGACAAGTCGCCTCTGAGTCAAGTAATAAGCATAAAAAAGCCCATGCTTACATGGGCTTTTAAGCCTGTTAACCGAAGCAGGGCTAATTTGAGGGCGGCACAAATTCCTTAGGGGCATCGCTACCTTCATCACTGAAAAAGAATTTTTCCATTTGCTCTTCGAGAAACTTACGTGCTTTAGGCTCGATCGGCGTCAAACGATACTCATTAATCAGCATGGTCTGGTGCTTTAACCAGCCAGCCCAGGCCTCTTTAGAAACATTATTATAAATTCGTGCACCCAGATCACCCGGATACGGCGGCAGATCAAGGCCATCAGCCTCTTTACCGAGTTTTACACATTGCACCGTACGTGCCATAACTATTCCTCACTCAATCGATTCAAAAGGGTTTTAACCGGCGCAGCCAGGCCACGCTGATCAGGATGGCTGGTGTTATACCAGACTATGCCATCGGCTTCCATCACACTTTGCTCAGGGTTTTTGACCCGTAACTGACAGGGGATTATATCAAAATGGTAATGACTAAAGGTATGACGGAAAATATCCCCTACCCGGATATCGCTGACTTTAAATTGCCACTGCTGTTCACAGAAGGCATGCAGATCCTCATCGAGGGAGACTTCTGGAAAACTCCAGAGCCCGCCCCAGATACCGCTTGGCGGCCGTTTTTCCAGTAACACCTGATTGTGCTCATCCAGCAAAATCAGCATCCGCGCCGACTTAACTGGCATTTCCTTTCGTGGCCTTGATGTGGGCAATTCAGCGACACGATTCTGCTCGAAGGCCACACACCCCCTCTGCACCGGACAGACTTCACACACTGGCTTACTGCGCTTGCACAAGGTAGCCCCCAGATCCATCATCGCCTGGGTATAATCCGCCAGATCATGCTCTGGCGTATGTTGCTCGGCATAGGCCCATAACTGATGCTGAACATCGACCTTTCCCGTCCAGCCGTCTACACCATGATAACGGGCCAGTACCCGTTTTACATTACCGTCAAGAATGGCATGACGTTGTCCACAGGCCTGTGCCAGAATTGCCCCCGCAGTTGAGCGACCGATGCCGGGCAATGCCAGCACCTGCTGAAAATCATCGGGGAAAATACCCGCGTATTGACCAGCGATCTGTTTTGCGGCTGCATGTAAATTACGCGCTCTGGCATAATACCCCAACCCTGACCAGTGATGCAGGACTTCATCCTGCGCTGCATTCGCCAGCGCATTTACATCGGGAAAGTGATGTATAAATTTTTTAAAGTAGGGGATCACCGTTACCACCTGGGTCTGCTGCAACATAATTTCAGCAATCCAGACCCGATAAGCACTGCGCTCGACCTGCCAGGGCAAATCATGGCGACCATGAAGCCTGTACCAGTCTAATATTGCCCGTGCGAAACTATCACCCTTCATTAAACTCAAACCTCGTAACAAAATACTGTTAAGACACAATTAATGACTTCATTCCTGACACTGACACGTTACAATATAAAAAATAGAATTGGAGCCGACAAATGACCTTACTTGATCAGTTACACAGCGTCTACACCAGGCTACAACAGAAAATCACTATGCCTAAAAAATTTTCCACCCAGAGTCATCACTGGCTTGCCGGATTATTGTCAACACTGATCATTGCCGTCATGTTACTTCAACTGGTTCTTGGTTTTATCTGGAACAATGAACCCGAGCAGTTTGATGTCATTGAAAATGCAGCTACGTTATCCGCAGGGCATACTGAAAACATGGTTACCGGTTATATTACCGTCGCCACACTGATTAAAGCCGGAGAAACATTGCTCGATAAAACCGGTGGTTACCTGAGCAATGACGTCATGCCACCGGGCCTGTTCATGGACAACATACCTAACTGGGAATTTGGCGTACTGGTCCAGATCCGCGACCTGTCCAGGGCCATGAGAAACGATATCAGCCGCTCGCAGTCACAGTCGGTTGAAGACAAGGATCTGATTATTGCTGAGCCACAGTTTAATTTTGACTCCAGTTCATGGATGCTACCGGCAACGGAAACTGAATACCGTAAAGGCCTGAAAGCCCTGACACGCTATCTACACCGACTGGCCGATGCCGACCAGCAGGATGGCCAATTTTATGCCCGTGCCGACAACCTCAGCGCCTGGCTGGAGCAGATCGAAAAAAGACTCGGCAGCCTGTCTCAACGTCTCAGCGCCAGTGTTGGCCAGGTCCGTATCAATACCGATATGGCCGGTGAACCCGAAGGCCGGCAATCCACGCCGACAGATAAAGTCATTGAAATCAAAACCCCCTGGACTGAAATTGACGATGTCTTTTATGAGGCACGTGGCAGCGCCTGGGCACTGAGCCACTTTTTCAAAGCCATAGAAACCGATTTCCAAAGCATCCTTGAAAAGAAAAATGCGCTGGTCAGTGTACGCCAGATTATACGAGAACTGGACGCGACTCAGGCCACCGTGTGGAGCCCGATGATCCTCAATGGTGGCGGCTTTGGCTTCTTCGCCAATCACTCGCTGGTCATGGCAAACTACATCTCCCGAGCCAATGCAGCAGTGATTGATTTACGCACATTGTTATCACAGGGCTAGACCACACCTATAGGTGAAAATTAGCCCGTAATTATCCTGCCCGAAAAAAATACTGCAAAACAGACGGTTCTTTACTACTCTCCTACTTAAAGAACACAGGAATAATGACGATACAGTAAGGAGACTCATAAATACAACAAATCAAGAAACACCTTTAAAGGTATATCTTAATGAAGCTTTTGAATAATCTAGCCATCAAACATCAAATTCTGGCCGGCTACGCCAGTATTTTTCTGTTCAGCCTGATCATTACTATCACCGCCTTATATCAGCTCAATTATGCCAGTGACACAAGCACTGAAAACATACAGCAAATCTCACTGACATTAATCATTCTACTGGGCATTACACTGGTAACTGGATTGATTGCAGCCATCACTAATGCCAGGCAGGTCTGCAGTCTTGTTGCCGATATCAACACCAGCATAGCAAAAATGTCATCCGGTGATTTCAATGTAACCCTCAATGAAAATCGCTTTGGTGAAGTGGGTAAAATGGCCGGTAATTTAAACGCCTTTTCCTCACAGTTACTCACCATGGTGTCTGCAATGCAGTCTGCGATTCAGGATCTCGAACATGCATCCTCAGAAATGTCCATCGCTACTAATGAAACATCTTCTTATATTGAGCAACAACATCAGGAAACTGAACAGGTCGCCACAGCCGTTGAAGAAATGGCGGCTACTGCACAGGAAGTAGCCAACAATGCAGCAGCGGCAGCTAATTCTGCCAAACAGGCAGACGCTGAGGCACGCAATGGCGCACTGGCATCAACAGAAGCCATGGGTGGCATGAATAATCTTGTATCCGACTTAAACAGATCATCCGATGTCATTTTAACTTTAAAAAATGAATCTGAAAATATTGGTGTTGTACTCGATGTTATTCGTGGCATTTCTGAACAAACCAATCTGCTCGCACTTAATGCGGCAATAGAAGCCGCCCGCGCTGGCGAACAGGGCCGTGGATTCGCTGTCGTTGCCGATGAAGTCCGCACACTGGCAAGCCGCACCCAGGATTCAACAGATCAGATCCGTGAACTGATTGAAAAGCTACAAAACGGTGCAAGCAATGCAGTAGCTGCTATGGAAAACGCCATAAAAGATGTCAACATCAATAACGAACAGGTAGAAAATGTTGCTGAAGCCTTAGGCTCTATAGCCGGAGAAATCTGCACCATTAATAACATGCTGACTCAAATGGCAACTGCCAGTGGACAGCAGAGCGCAACTTCAGAAGAAATCAGTCGCAGCATTATATCAATCAGCTCACTTGCAGAAAAAACATCCCAGAGCTCGGAACACACCAGGTCAGCGGAACATGATCTTAACAATGTCACCTCACGATTACGTAATATTATTTCAACCCTAAAAAGTTAACGCTGGTAGCACAATCTGAAACATCAATCACCAGCGCCATTTATAACAATTTTCACCTTATTACCCGGATATATTAAATCCGGGTTTTTTATTTTACTCAATCTGGCTAACTCAGGATATCGATAGGGATTCTTTATATAACGCTTTGCGATATGCCAGAGCGTATCACCCTTTACAACAATATGAATCACTTCTTTGGCAAGGTTTTTTTTCTTTGTACTCTGAGCGACAGCATTTGCATCACTGGCTGTTAGCACTTTAATCTCGGTTTCCTCTTTTTTAATTACATCACCCTGTTGAATCAGGATATCTGTAGATCGATCATCTTTCGCAACCTCGACAACAATGGTAACCATTTCTTTATCCTGCTTTATTTCCGCATGATATTCTTTTTTCTGCTCAACCGCAGCCACATCCGCTATCACCTTGTCTTCTATACTTTCAACTTCAATCTCTTGCACAAAGTGATTATCAATTTTATCTAAATCTAATCTCCGTGTATTCCCATTAGAGACAACCTGAACATCATTACTATCAAACAGAAAATACCATGCCCCCATCATCATCAAACAAAACACGAAAATAATGACCGAAAAAAACACCCAGTCATTACTATCCGAGT
>Ga0224496_10000728_pt1 | contig 22326 bp, 17 predicted proteins | sample SF_Jul11_sed_USG_2_FD_168127 | JGI IMG/M metagenome (GOLD analysis project Ga0224496, IMG submission 168127) | Sediment microbial communities from San Francisco Bay, California, United States - SF_Jul11_sed_USGS_8_1 | ecosystem: Environmental > Aquatic > Marine > Sediment | place: USA...
GGTTTTTTGCAATATATTGAAGAAGAGGTTCTTGACCGCGATCTGGATTGTTTGATTACTGCCACCACCTGTCTCAAGCAATGCGATTTAGGGCCGATCATGGTCATTCAGCCCGAAAACTGGTGGTTCAAGGGGGTGGACAGCGAGGAGGCGATTGATGCCATCCTCGACGGTTTGGCAGAGGGTGAACCCGCTGCCGATTACCTGATCACCAACAAAGAATAGGAGAGAGTATGAACTCCCTGGGGGTGGTCAAAAATATTGTCGAGGCGGTGGGCATGGATATTTCCTACGCCTATGAGGATCTGGTCTTTTTGGAGCATAACGGCTTTTTGCTCCAGTTTTCCGAAAACGGGCAAGAGGTGCTGGTGCATGTCAACCGTGAAGCGGATCAGGCGGTGGCCGGCCATGATGTCGATCGACTGCTGGCGGCGGCCCTCGACCATGATCTGCCTTTTGTAAAGGGGAGTTTGTACACCCTGAGCCAAGAGGATGACGAGAATATCCGCATTGAGTTCAGCGCTGCCGGCTGCAGGGGTTGATTATGGCTAGCGTCACAATCCGACCGGGCCGGATGGCTGATCTTGACGGGCTGGTTGAGCTGCTGCGGCTTCTTTTTGCCATTGAGGCGGACTTTAGCTTTGATGGCCCTCGGCAGCGCCGGGGTCTGGCGATGATGCTTGACCAGGCCGCCGCGGTTATCCTGGTGGCCGAGGCCGAGGGTCGGGTGATCGGCATGTGTTCCGGCCAGCTCACCATTTCCACCGCCGAGGGGGGAGTTGCCCTGCTGGTGGAGGATGTGGTGGTTGTGAAGGGCTGGCAAGGCCGGGGGGTGGGCCGCAGATTAATGGCGGCCCTGGAGCAGTGGGCCGGGGCGCGAAAGGTGGAGCGACTCCAGCTGCTGGCGGATCGTAATAACCAGGGGGCTCTAGAGTTTTATGCAACCCTTGGCTGGCAGGGCACGGAGCTTGTCTGTCTGCGCAAACGGCTGCGGGCCGATTCATTAAAATGAGGTAACGCCATGCTGAACAACAAATCATTACCGAGTGCTAATCTGGTTGGCTTTAGCGATATCAAGCGTCAGCCCATCAGCGATTGGCAAGTGTTCTTGGAGCAGGGCAACCAGTTTCTGGCCACGGCCAGTAAGGCCTTTGCCCGGCAGCGCGAGGTTTTTACCCCTGAGATCCTTTATAATCTGGTGGCCATGGCCATTGAAAAACTGATCATGGCCCTGCTCATGAAAAGCGGTAACCTGCCCTACAATCACACCATGCACGACCTGGTGGAGTCCATGGAGGAATTTTTGCCCGGCCGCCTGGCGGGCCTGGGCGGCGAACTAAAGGGGTTGGATGCCTTTCAGGAGATCTGTGAGGTCGATAACTTTACGATCAGGGTCCCGGCCGCCGCCGAAGTGGCCGGCATGTTGGCCCTTGCCCGAAAAGTGCAGGAGCTTACCCTTACCCAAACATCTAATTAATATTTTTTAACAGGAGCAAAATTATGGCTAAGAAAAAAGCAGAGGAGTTACTCATTGCCGGAGGTGCGGATCATGGGGTCAGGGCCAAGTATGACGCCATTAAGACCATGGAGGATTTTGTCGCCGCCGCCAATGCGGAAGGTTACGACTTTACCATTGACGAATTTAACGATGTGCTCCGGGAGGCCGGCGATTCGTTCGATCTGATCGGCAACCCGGCCAAACGCCAGATCTGGTGGGTGTAGAGGCCTCTCCGGCGTTGTGATAAAAAAAGACGGCTGATCCCATTGCGGGTTGACCGTCTTTTTTTTGTGGTCCGGTTTAGGGCAAGTTTTTTTTAATTGCCGACTAAGTTATAGCAGCATGGGAAGAGTCATCTGGGCGTGGCTTCAGTCGCGAACAATGGTGGCCGAAGCCGCCGTGGGTCATGGCGGTTGCTATGGATGGTTGGGGCCTGCGTTGCGGCAGCGTTGTTCGAGCTGAAAGGCGATTCGGTCGGTAAGTTCTGTGCTTAGTTTTATTTCCCGCGGGGTGGCAAGGTTCATCGGGTTCTTGCCGTTGATAACGCTAACCTCGTGTCGTTCCTTGGCCTCCACCACCCAGCCGGGCAGGGCAATGATCGGTTTTACCACAACCTCTTCTCCCGTGACCCCATGCAGCCAAGTGGCCAGCCAGGCCGACTGCAGCTTGGCCTGGTTAATCGGGGCGTTTTCTTTTTTATCCGGAAAGTCAAACCACATACCATCGTAGGTAACCTTGGCATCTTGGGTAACCCTTGATCCCGGGGGTTTTTCCCGACCCAGAGTGTTTACGGCGTAAACTCCGGCTTCACCTACCACCACATGATCAATATAGAATTTGCCTGCCGGCACATCGTGAAATACATGGCAGCCCTTGGTTTGCAGACGGTTCAGTTCCTGGCCCACCGCCATCCTGCAGTCCAGTTCAAGCTGAATGGCTTTGCGACTTTTTAAGAGGTTGATGATCTTGAACAGCGAGAAAACCGTGAAGATCGCGGCAATGCCCACCGAGTTGAGGACTACCGTTCTGCTCGGGGCGATCCCCGCATAAAAGCTGCGGGAAAGAACCGTCGAGTAGAAGACGAAGGGGATCAACGGGATCAGGAGCAGGTAGATGGTCAGGTCGGCATGGAGTTCTTCCAGGCGCGCCCGCACGGATTCTCCAGGGTTTCTCAGCAGATCGAAGGTGAGAGGGCTTTTTTGGGTGACCATTTTAAATTTTTGCCAGTAATGGCCGGTAACGGCAAGGAGGAGCAGGATAAGGATGCCCAGCAGGGCGGGAAGGGTGTTGATGATAAATAATTTCATGGTGTTCCCGGTGCTTACGGTCAATGGTTGCTTAAAAAAAGATGGTTAAGGAATTTATAGGCAAAATAAGGCCTTATGTCAAATATTGGTATGTGGGCTCAGCTATTTTGCGTCCGGTTCGGGCTTATTATTGTGACAAAGTTGTATCATTTTTGGCGATTTATTACATAAATGTCATAGTGCGTGTTTGGTTGCAAAAAAAGTATTGCGAATGTGTGATTTTTTTGCGGATAATGAAATTCACATGGTTTTCTTATGTTGCGGGTGGGTGAGTTGGTTGTTGGTTTGCCTGCAAAGATAAGGTGTTTTGTCGATTGAATGTTGGGGGATGGCCTGCTGCCGGCATTGCCGGTTAAGCTGAAATTCTTTTAGGTTGGAGGGAAAATATGGCCCTGGAAAATCAGGTAGAGATGGATGAAGAGCTCTACGATGATGAGGATACTCAGAAGGATAAGTATCTCACCTTTCATCTGGCCGGTGAGGATTATGGCATTGAGATTGCCTATGTCACCGAGATCATCGGTATCCAGAAGATCGTCGAGGCGCCGGATCTGCCCGATTTTATCAAAGGGGTGATCAATCTGCGGGGCAAGGTGATCCCGGTCATGGATGTGCGGGCCCGGTTTAAGCTGGCGCTTCGCGATTATGATGAGCGCACCTGTATCATCGTGGTCAATATTGAAGAAAATGCCGTTGGTCTGGTGGTGGATGAGGTGCGGGAGGTGGCCGATATCCCGGAAGCCCAGGTTGAGCCGCCGCCGAAATCAGGCCGGAAAACCAAGAGCAGCTTTATTAAAGGGATGGGCAAGCTCGATGACGAGGTCAAGATTATCCTCGATGTGGGCCAGTTGCTCTACGATGAAGAGGTTGAGGCCTTGGTTGAGGCGGTCTGATCAAAAAATGTTTTTTATTTGCTCGGCTCAGGTGAAAGGCTGAGGAAAATTTTGAAAAAAATAATTTAAAGGTGGAAACAATGTTTGGGAATCTAAAATTCAGGACCCAATTATTTTTGGGCAACGGCTTGGTGCTGGGCCTGATGGTGATCATCGCCGGGGTTGTCTATACAAGCGTCAGTTCATTGATTCAGAATAATAAATGGGTTGAACATACCCACGAGGTTATTGGCAAGGGCGATCAACTGGTTATGTCTCTGGTTGACATGGAAACCGGGGAGCGGGGTTTCATGATTACCGGCGATGAGGGTTATCTCGATCCCTACCATGGCGGCAAGGAGACCTTTGCCAGGGCCATGGCCGAGGCCAAGCAGCTGGTTAACGATAACCCGGCCCAGGTTGCCCGGTTTGCAGCCGTGGAAAAATTGGCTAAAGAGCTCGATGAAAAGGTTATGACCGTCGAGCTTGAAGCCCGTCGCGAGGTGGTTAAGGGCGATGAGGCTTACAAGCATTTTAAAAAGTTGCAGGCCAGAACGATCGGCAAGGAGATTTTTGACAACCTTCGCCAAGTAATCGCAACACTGCGGGCCAAGGAAGCGGCGGATAAGAATATGGCCGGCGTGGTTCTGCTCGATGCAATCCTGATGGATATGGTCAACCAGGAGACCGGTCAGCGCGGTTTTCTGCTCACCGGTCAGGAGGCCTCCCTCGAGCCGTTTATTGCCGGAAAAAGTTCATTGGCCAAACACCTGCAGCAGCTTGAAGATGGTCTGCGTAAAGAAGGCCTGGGTGATGAGCGCCATGCCCGGGAGATCAGGCAGTTGGCTGCTGATTGGGCCAGCCAGGCGGCCATGCCCGAGATCGAGGCGAGAAGAGCGATGAATGCGGTGAAATTGACCATGGATGATATCGTGGCCATGATGGGCAAGGGCGCCGGGAAAAAATATATGGATCAGTTGCGGGTGCAGATCGCCGAGATCACCGATATCGAAAAGGGGCTCATGGAGCAACGCCAGTTGGCCGCTGCCGCCACCGCTGACCGGACTATTAATATTTCGATTTTCGGCACCCTGGTTGCCGTGCTGATCGGTTTTGGGATCGTCGTCTTTCTTACCCGAAATGTGATGAATCAGCTTGGCGGTGAGCCTTCTTATATTGCCGAGGTGGTCAAAAAAGTCGCCCTGGGCGATCTGACCATGGAGCTGAAGAGCGACGGCAGGGATGTGGGTATCTTCGCGGCCATGAAGGATATGATGGCCACCTTGAAGGAAAAAGCGGACTTGGCCACCAAGATCTCCGATGGTGATCTCACCCAGGAGGTTAAGCTTGCCTCGGAGGTGGATGTTTTAGGTATCGCCCTGAAAGAGATGAGCGACAATCTTAATAAGATTATCGGAGATGTCAATATTGCCACCGATCAGGTGAGCAGCGGCTCCAGTCAGGTGTCCGATTCCAGCCAGTCCCTGAGTCAGGGGGCCACCGAGCAGGCCGCTTCGCTCGAGGAGATCACCAGCTCCATGACCCAGATGGCCTCGCAGACCAAGACCAATGCCGAGAATGCGACCCAGGCCAACCAGCTGGCCGGACAGACCCGGGATGCCGCGGAAAAGGGCAATTCTCAGATGCAGGAGATGGTCGGCGCCATGGGCGAGATCAACGAGGCCGGGCAGAATATCTCCAAGATTATCAAGGTCATCGATGAGATCGCCTTTCAGACCAATCTGCTCGCCTTGAACGCCGCAGTGGAAGCGGCCAGGGCCGGTCGGCACGGCAAGGGCTTTGCGGTGGTGGCCGAAGAGGTGCGCAATCTGGCGGCCCGCAGCGCCAAGGCCGCCAAGGAGACCGCCGAGCTGATTGAAGGCTCGGTCGCTAAAACCCAAAACGGCACCCAGATTGCCGAACAGACCAGCGTTGCGCTTACCGAGATCGTTAACTCGGTGACCAAGGTTACCGATCTGGTGGGCGAGATTGCCGCCGCCTCCAACGAGCAGGCCCAGGGGATTGCCCAGGCCAACCAAGCCTTGAGTCAGGTTGATCAGGTGACCCAGCAGAATACGGCCAGCGCCGAGCAGTCGGCGGCAGCCGCGGAAGAGCTTTCCAGCCAGGCCGCCCATATGAAGGAGATGATGTCTCATTTTACAATTAAGGGCGGCGCCATGAAGCGACCGGCTGTCGGCTACAATCCGGCGTCTCGGATTACAACCAAAGAGAAGACGCACTGGGGGGAGACATCAATGGGCAAAGCCGTTAAGCCCAGTGAGGTGATCGCCCTGGATGATGGTGAGTTTGGTAAGTATTAAAATTAAAGAGGAATATTTTGCTGCCGGGAGGGGATCAGCCCCCTCCCGGTTTTTTTGTCTAAAAACAAGTTCAACACTTGACAGTTTTTGTTTATGTGTGCCCATAATTAAGTAGTTGTAATTATTATTATAAGCATTAAATTGTTAGGCGGGGTTTGTCGGTTACCTTAATCTTAATTTGTGGTCATGGTGGAGTTAAATGAAAATAGGGCAAAAGCTTGCGTTGGGTTTTGGGATTGTGATCGTTTTGATGATAATCCTGGGGGCTACGGGCATTATTCAGCTGAATAATGTCAATACCGGTTACAAGGTTGATGTTAAAAAAGAGGAGTTTGCCAAGTTTCTCGCCCAGAAACTGCAAGCCGATGTTTTGCAAGTGCGGCGTAATGAAAAGGATTTTATGGCCCGGCAGGATCTGAAGTATTTCCAGAAGGGTAATAATAATCTTGAGCTGGCGGAGAAAGATGTCTCCATCTTGATGGAGACGACCGCGAATCAGGAAATTCGTAATGAACTTAATTTGGCTCTTCAGGGGCTTGCCGCTTATCGTTACGCCTTTGCCAGGCTGGCCAAGGCCTCGGAAGAGCGGGGGTTGAACGAAAATTTGGGAGTGCAGGGTAACTTCAGGGCCAGCGCTCATCAGCTCAGTGCGGACATGGATAAGTATGATGTCGATGACATTCGTTACTGGCTGTTGATGATGAGACGGTATGAAAAGGATTTGCATCTCAACCTGCAGAACGCTTCGGTCGGCGAAAAATATTTAATGAAATTCAACAGTGCGTTGCAAAGTTGCCGGACCGTCGTTACGGAGAGCAAGCTCGAGCCCGGGCTTCAGGCTCAAGTCAAAGATGACCTCGAACAATACGGCCTTGCCCTGGGCGAGTGGTATAAGGGTAAGGTCAAATATCAGCAGGTGCGCGCCGCAGCCGGGAAGATGGAAGAGTTCATCAACCGCCACTATATCCCCAATGGCAAAGTGCTGCTCTTGACTCTCCGCAAGGAGGAAAAAGACTATATGCTCCGGAGTAATGAAAAATATATTGCCCGGTTGGAGAAGACGGCGGCGGTTCTGAGTGAAAATATTGAAACCTCCCTTCTCGATCAATCCGCCAAGAATGAGTTAAAGGCGCGGCTCGATAATTATACCGCGGGCATAAAAATTCTGGTGGCAAAGGATATCGAGATCGCCGGTCTGCTCAATGAAATGAAAGCCAGCGCCGACCCGGTTCTTGAGCTTTCCGATGAAGTTGTTGAGCAAACATCACAACTTGCCGATCAGATCAGTCGCGAAATTTCCTCATCGGCCGCCCTCGCCATAACGGTGGTCTGGGTGATCGGGATTATGAGCGTGATCATTGCCACGGTGTTTGCTTATTTTTTCGGGCGCAGCATCTCCATTCCGTTGCAAAAGGCCGCGGCCATGCTGACGGAAATGGGCAAGGGGCATCTTGATCAACGACTCAGGATGGAGCGGGCCGACGAAATAGGGGAGATGGCGAAAACCATGGACGAGTTTGCCGATAGCCTGCAGGGGGAAATGGTTGCGGCGCTCAATAAGCTGGCCCATGGTGATCTTACCTTTGACGCCGTCCCCTATGATGAAAATGACATTATCCGTAATTCGTTAAAGAAGGCCGGGGTGGATCTTAATAAGTTGATCAGTGAGATCTTTACTGCCACCGAGCAGATTGCCAGCGCTTCCGGTCAGGTGTCCGATTCGAGTCAGGCCCTGAGTCAGGGCGCCACCGAGCAGGCCGCTTCCCTTGAGGAGATCACCAGCTCCATGACCGAGATGGGATCGCAAACCAAGCATAATGCCGAAAACGCCACCTTGGCCAATCAGCTTGCCGGCCAGACAAGGAGCGCCGCCGAAAGCGGTAATGCCAAGATGCAGGAGATGGTCACGGCCATGGAAGAGATCAACGAGGCGGGGCAGAATATCTCCAGGATTATTAAGGTTATCGATGAGATTGCCTTCCAGACCAATCTGCTGGCCTTAAATGCCGCGGTCGAGGCCGCCCGGGCCGGACGCCACGGCAAGGGTTTTGCGGTGGTGGCTGAAGAGGTCCGTAATCTTGCTGCCCGCAGCGCCAGGGCCGCCAAGGAGACCGATGAACTGATCAAAGGCTCGGTGGCCAAAACCCAAAATGGCGCCGAGATTGCCAGGCAGACCAGTGAGGCCCTGGCCGAGATCGTTAACTCCATCAGCAAGGTCAATGGCTTGGTGGGCGAGATCGCCGCCGCTTCGGCCGAGCAGGCCCAGGGGATTAACCAGGCCGGTCAGGCCCTGGGCCAGATTGACCAGGTGACCCAGCAGAATACGGCCAGCGCCGAGCAGTCCGCCGCGGCCGCGGAAGAGCTTTCCAGCCAAGCCCTGCATATGAAAGATATGATGTCTAATTTTACAATTAAAGACGGCGGCACAAGGCAACAACCGGCGATCGCTGATAACCAGGGTGGGGCCAACGCCTCCAAGGGGGGTGCCTGGGGGTAAGCTCGCCAACTGAAACTGAAGAACATGAGTCGAACGCCGGGATGGGTTTTAACCTGTTGCGGCGTTTTTTTTTGTTTTGATTAACCGGTGTTGGTTGATGGCCTATCATAGTATTGATCCTAATCTCGCCGGCCATTGTTAAAGATCAATTTTGGTCGATCAAGGCTCGTTTATTTTAATTTTTTCGGTCTGTTAGTGACAACGTCTTAACTTTGTTGCAATTTATGCTTGATTTTTTCTGATAATTCATAAGATGATTTAATCGTAAATGATCTCCTGGGGAGGAGATTTACGTGTATTGTCGTTGTTGGTAGGGGGGCAACTGAGGTTAGGATGAGTTGGAGCGGCACATGGAGTGCGTTCATCCTTTTTCTCATTTTTAAAAGGTTGCCGGTATGAGTAATATAATGAGTTCTGTTTTGCCCAAGGTTGAAGACCAGTTATTGCTTGGTGAGTTTGATTTTGATTTTCGCAGGCGGTTTGCCGAGATAATTATTCAGATCGGCAGTATGACCAAGGCCAAGGGGATGTTTCTTGAGGTTTTTGTCGCGCCGCAGGTGCCGCGGTTTTTATCCGCTAATCCTCAGGTCATCGAAGAGATTGTCTGCAGCCTTGCCATTCATCTGCTCGGCAATATGGACGAAGGCGGGCTCAGTATCGAGGTTGACTCTGTAGCCTACCGTGATACCGGTGATCATATGCTGCAGGTGACCATCACCGCCACCGGGGCTGGGCAAGCTGCCATGAAATATCACCGGTTGCATCTGCTCGGCAAGAAAGGGCCATCGTTTTTTTGTGGGCCGTTTGATGCGGCCATGGATTTGACCCGTCGGATAGGTGGTGAAATCGCCATGAAAAAGATCAATGGCCAAAGTATGTCCTATATCTTCCGCGGCCAATTCAAAGAGGGGTCTGGTCCCGCCGCTATGATTGATCATTAATGATGTTAACCCGGACCGACGAGTGTTTGGCTCCATGCTAAGTATAGTTGCCGCAGGTTAACCAACCGGCTTGTCACAGGGCGCGTCGGCCTTTTTTCGTCCATAATGGCACTGAAGCCGGTGCCGAGAACGATGGGGGGGTTAGGGTTTACCTTCAGAATTTTTTGGGATAATTCGCTGCCGGCCCATCTTGGGCATGGTCATGTCGGTGAGCAGCAGGTCAAACTTGTCGGGAAAGGCGGTGAAGGCCTTGAGTGCCTCTTGGCCGGCAATAAAACAGGTAACTTGATAACCTAGTTTTTTTCAGCATCACTTTTATCATTTGGGCTGTGTCCGGCTCGTCATCCACCACCATGCTCCTTTCGTTGCCACCCGGAGTTTGTTCCGGCGCCTTCTCGGTCAGCACTGCACTCCTCTCGGTCAACTCCGGCGGGTAAACGTGAAAGATGTTTCCTTGCCCGGTTCGCTGTAATCGGTGATTTCGCCCTGTAGACTTTTTACAATGCCATGCACCACCGCCAGTCCCAGGCCGGTTGCCTTCGTCTTTTGGTGTATTGCCGCTTCTTATCTCTTTTGATTTTCGGTCGATGAAGGTTTTTGTCATGCGGTGTTGTGAGGTGTGCGACCCGTAACATGAAGAGCTGCGCCGATTGTGTATTGGGTTGGGGCTAATGCTCAACCTTTCCCCTTAGTTTCTTGGTAGTTGCGTGTTTGGTCTTACGGTCGAGTCTTTTTAGGCCGGAGCTGCGGGTGGCCTTGGTCGGTTTTCGCTTCTTCCGGGTAATCATGATGCTCTTGATCAGCTCCTGGAGCCTGGCCAGCGCCTCTTCTTTGTTTTTCTCTAGGCTCCGATGCTGTTGGGCTTTGATGATTATCTCGCCTTCCCCGGTAATGCGCCGGTCTTTAAGTTTTAAAAGTCTTATCTTGTAAAAGTCGGGCAGGGATGAGTTGCGGATATTGAAACGCAGGTGAACGGCGGTTGACACCTTATTGACGTTTTGTCCCCCTGATCCCTGGGCGCGGATGGCGGTGATTTCTATTTCTTTGTCGGGGATGGATACATTTTGAGATATTTGCAGCATGGTTTACCCCGCGTTATATTTTTTTGCGTTTTCTCTGGTTCTTCTAAAATCATACCTCAAAAAAGATAAAGAACAAGGCAAAGAACCTTGAAATTGGCCGGCCCGTCATGGTTCTGCAATGCTTAAGCGGCAATTTTCGTTTAACAGGTAACGATGTTTTTGAGGTGGTGGTTCTGGCGGGCAGTGGTTCTTTGTCTGAGGAAAACAGATAAAAACGTAAAGACGGGAAGATGCTGTCAATATTTTGTGGCAAAAAAATAGTTTGTAATGTTTGATGGATAGACCGGTGCTGGTTGATGTGACACTTTAATTTTATCGATATTTTTGGATTGGTGATTGATTCGGGCCGGCTCTGTTTTTTTGTTTTTGGGATGTATGGATTTAACTGGGCAAGGTGGAAACAGGGGGGAGCTTTATGGCCAAAATTATTACCATCGCGAGTCAGAAGGGCGGGGTCGGCAAAACCACCACCGCTTTGAATCTGGGCCATAGTTTGAGCCGGCTTGGGGAAAAGGTGTTGATCATTGATGCCGATCCCCAGGGCGGCTTCGCTCTTTCCTGCAATCTGAAAATGCGGGCCGCCGCTTCGGTGGGCTGGGTCCATTTGTTGCGCAACGGCGGCAGTTATAAGGATATTGTCGTCTATCTGATTGCCGACTCTCTGGCTGCGGTCGGGGTGGGTGTCGAAGCTCCCGAAGACATTGTTTTCTTTGAGAAAGAGGCTGATAAAGGCAACCTGGGGGAACTGATCAGGGAGGCGGCGGCGGACTTTGATTATGTCTTGATTGATGCGCCGGTCGGAGTGGGGGGCATTGTCAAGGCATTGCTTGCGGTGAGCAACAGCTACATCCCGGTTATCAATTGTCGGGCGAGCACGGTTAAATCCATCCCTAAATTATTGGCTCTCACCGAGTGGATCAAGGGGCAGGTGAACCCCGAGTTGGAGATGGCCGGGATTTTGGTAACCATGTACGACTCGCATAATCCTTTTGAGGCTAAAATATTCAACCACTTCAAATCCAGATTGCCCGGCTCGCTTTTTTTGAAATCAGTGATTCCCTTTAGCGCCGATTTTGAAGCGGCGAGCATGAAGGCCACGCCGGTGGCCCTGGTGCCGGGGGGGATGGCAACGGCAAAGTCCTATATGGATCTTGCCAAGGAAATCAGGGCCCGGCAATTAGGGGCGGCCAGTATCTATATAACCCCGGCCGATGCGGGCGTTGCCGCGGAGAGCGGGGATGCCGGCGAGTTTCATACCGATTTTCTGGGTGGGATTCTTAAGAAAATGTGCGGCGCCGGTGGTTTTTACGGGGCGATTGTGGCCGATGCCATGGGGTTTGCTCTTGCCGATTTCAACAGCCCGGTTGCGGTGGATACCCTGGCAGCCTTCAGTTCCGTTCTTGGTGATGTGCTGGCAAAGGCGGGTGGCATGCTTGAGCAGGAAAAGGCCAATAATATCTCCATGGATATGAACGACACCGACAAGATTGTGCTCAGGAGTTTCGTGGTGCATGACAGTGTCTTCTACCTGCTGGCGGTTTGTCCGCAGGAGGTGAATGCCCCCGGCGAGATGCAGGCTGCGGTAACGGCGATCATCGATGTCTTGTTATAGGGAAAGCGGCAAACTCGTTGGTGCTCAGATAAAAAAAGGGGGGCAACAGCCAGCAGGCCGCTTCCCCCCGCCCATCTCAATAACCCGGCATTACATTATTTGGATGTAGTAGCAGCACATGTTGTTGTCGAGCACCTTGTCGACCACCTCTTTCGTTATTCCGCTGGCCTCCAGCCACTTGTCGGCAAAGCCTTTTTTGCCGGCGCCCGATTTGCAGCCGAGCTGGAAAATTTGGATTTTTTTGCCGCCGATCTTGATCTTTTCGGCCACCGCGCTGCGCATCGGTTGGTGGACGGCACAGAAGGGGCTGACTCCGGCCCCTTCGCCGATTCGATACTTGTCGGTGATCATGCTGGTTTTGTTGAATTCGGTGGTGAAATCGGCGTAGCCTTCCGGTAGTTTTTCAAAAATCTGGGTATAGTTTTTGATGGACGGGCCGAATGGACATTTTGCCAGGCCGAAGACAAAATCGCCGTTGTGGGTCGCCTTGCCCTCTATCTGGGTAATCGGATTGCTTGCGTTGTCAATCGAAGCCACGAATTCGTCAAACGAGCCGTAATCAACTTCCTGCATCTTGCCCGCCGTGGTCAGCGCGTTTCTGATCAGGGTTCCCTTGGCGTTTGCCGCACCGCTTGATGAGATCATGACCTTGATCATGTCCAAAAAGCTGATGTGCGCTATATCGAGAATCTTTCCTTCCTCCATTTTTTAACTCCTATATCGTTAGATTGACGCGGTGGTAGCAATGTCACCGGCATGCTTTTTGATCTTTAGCCGGATCATCCCCAGATTTGAGTTTTTGTCGGCCACGATTACCAGAAAGGCCTCGCCGCCGACCGGGGCCAGCATGACCGGGCCGTTTTCATATTCGATCATGGTCATGGTCAGCATCCCTTTGCCCAACTGGTTGCCCATGGACTCGGAGGCGCCAAACCCGCTTGAGGCGATGGCGCCGATCGTTTCGGCATCGGTGCCGGCGATGGTTACGCTGTCCAGCAAGAAGCCGTCGCGCCCGACCAGACAGGCGGTGTTTACTCCCGGAATGTTGGTGAACTCGGTCAATAGTTCCTGTAAATTACCCATTTGCTCCTCCTTTGTTGATACCATCTGCGCCTCTTTTGGCGAGGCTGTGGATGGCTCTGTTTTTTCGCTGTTAATGCTGGTTAATGGTTTTTCCGGGGTAATCGCGCCGTCAAAATCCCAGGAGTCCACCTCTCCTGCGGTCAAGGCGCCCCCGGCCTTTGCCTCATCCATTCTGCGGGCTCCTTCCATCAGGAGGGCTTCGCTGTGCTGGTTGATGGTTCTGGGCGGGGGATTGGCGTGTTTGCGGGTTTCCAGGGTGCCGCCCTCAAAGCATAAAATAGTATAAAAAGCCTCCTCGCCCACCCGGCCGTTGCAGGCCGCATGCACGATATCGCCCTTGTCGAAATAGATGATCCCTTCGTGGTCGGCGGTGTTCACGGCCAGCGCGGTGGTGGTTTTTGACAGGCAATTGAGCTGGATGATGTCCGACAACTCGACCCCTGCCACCGTCCCCTTGAAGAGGCTGGTTTCCTTGAGGACCCTTTTAATGATTTTGCGCAATTCGTTGATGTCGAAGGGCTTTTCAATGTAGTGGAGGCCGCCTTTGGCCAGCGCCTCGTTTTTATATTCCGGGGATGGGTAGGCGGTCATCACGATGACCCCGGTCTTGGGGTATCGGTTTTTTACCTCGACCAGCAGCTCGAGGCCGCTGATTCCAGGCATCTTGATGTCGGTGATGATCAGGTCCACCGGATTGGCGGCGAGAATTTTGAGCGCCTCTTCCCCGGATGAGGCGGTAATGATGTCGACTTTGAGTGATTCATGATTTAGGTTTTTTTGCAGCGACCAGATCATGTCCTCTTCGTCATCGACGATTAATATTTTTTTCATATTACTTTTCCCGCTTGGCTGTCTTTGCTTTGGGTGACCCTCAGGCTTGCTGGTTCCTACTTTTATTGATTACAAATACTGTGCCATGCGAGCAATGGCGGGTTTAATTATGGGTTGTCGCTGGAAAGCCTTGTGGGCCGGGCGTTGGCCGGTGGGCAAGAGTTGGGTGCTTGACAGGGGGTTGCTGGTCAATATCTGGTCAGGTGGCCGGAGACTGGTCGTTTTTCAGCTTGTCGCGCAAGGTTGTTCGTGAAATGTCAAGAACGGCGGCGGCCCGCGTTTTGTTGTGGCCGGTGGCCTGCAGTACCCGTTTGATGTGGCGAGTGGTCATTTGGTCAAGGGTGAGCAGGGTGGGCTCTGTCTGGTCGATGCCGGCATTGGGTTGGTTGAGGTTGAGGATCTGGGGGTCGATCCACTCGTTGCGGCAGAAGATTACCGCGCGTTCGATGGCGTTTTTAAGTTCGCGGATGTTGCCGGGCCAGGCGTAATTGCGGATAGCCGTTTCCGCCGCCAAGCTGAATCCTCTGATTTGTTTGTTGAGCTCCCGGTTGAATTGGCGGAGAAAAAAATTGGCGAGCAGCAAGACATCGTCGCCGCGCTCCTGCAAGGAGGGCAGTTTGAGTTGCAGCACATTCAACCGGTAATAGAGATCTTCTCTGAAGGTCCCTTGCTTGATTTCTTGCTTGAGGTTGACGTTGGTGGCGGCAATTATCTTGATGTTTACATGAACATCCTTGACCCCGCCGACCTTGCGGAAGGTTGATTCTTCGATCAGGCGGAGAAGGATTGGTTGCAGGGCCAGGGGCAGGTTGCCGATTTCATCGAGAAACAGGCAGCCGCCGTCGGCCATTTCAACGAGCCCTTTTTTGTCGGCCTTGGCATCGGTAAAGGCCCCTTTTTCATAACCGAACAGCTCTGATTCAATGAGGTTGGCGGAGAGGGTTCCGCAGTCCACCTTGATAAAGACGGCGTTGCCGCCGCCCCGGTCATGGATGGCCCGGGCGACCAGCTCTTTGCCGGTGCCGGTTTCGCCGGTAATCAACACCGGGCACCTTACCTCGGCCGCGGTTTTAATCTCTTCTTTGAGGCGGAGCACTTCCTTGCTGGTGCCGATGATCTGCTCAAGACCCATGGGCTTTTGCGCCAGGAACACCTTTTTGCTTAACAGTCTGGCCTGCATGGTGCGGGTCAGGATAGTTTTAAATTCGATCAGGTCAAAGGGTTTGAGGATGTAGTCAATGGCCCCGGCCTTGAGGGCCTCCACCGCGGTTTTGGCGTCATTCATCCCGGTGAGCATTACGATGTCGGGATCACCGGTGATTTTTTTAATGCGGCTGATCAAATCGATGCCGTTGATGTCCGGCAGGCCGATATCCAGAAAAATAAGATCGATGATCTGGCTGCCGAGTATTTCCAAGGCTTGGGCGCCGCTGGCAGCGGTGAAGACGGTGAAGCCTTCCTTTTTTACCGTCTTGCTCAGGGAAAAAAGCATGTCAGAGGAATCATCGATCAGCAGCACTTTGCCCATTATTTTGCGTCAGCCTCGAAAAACATGATAAAGGTTGTGCCTTCTTCCGCACCGGTGTCGATGTAGATGGAGGCGTTGTTTTCTTGCATGATCCGGTAAACAATGGACAGCCCCAACCCGGCGCCGTCATGTTTGGTCGTGAAAAAAGGCTCAAAGACCTTGTCGGCGATCTCGTCGGGAATCCCCGAGCCGGTATCCTTGAAGTGGACCACCACCTGCTCGGTGGAGGTTGACAGCCCGGGGAAGGTGATGCTGTAGTTTTCAAGCATCACGGCATCGGGCTGTTTTGCTTTGATCTCAATGCTGCCCTTTTGGCCGATGGCGTCGATGGAGTTGAGGATCAGGTTCAGGAAAATCTGCTGGATCTGGCTGGGGTCGGCGATGATCTCCGGCAGGTTCGGATCGTAATCTTCCCGGAAGGTGATGTGATTTTTGAGCAGCCGTGCGTTGATCAGGGGTTTGATGTCGTTGATGATGCCGGCAAGAGAGGTCTTGGCCTTTGATGGTTTGGGGGGGCGGGCATAGGTGAAGAAATCGGTGAGCAGTTCATTGAGCCGGTCAACCTGGTTGATAATCCTGCGGATGTATTCCTTTTTCTCGTCATTTTTAGCAAGATTTTCATCAATTGATTGCGACATGGTTTTTATGCCGGCCAGCGGGTTTCTTACCTCGTGGGCCACGGCGGACGCGATTTCGGCAATGGTGCTCAGCCGGTTCATTTTTTCCATTTCCTTGCGGATCTGCTTGATGCCGGTGATGTCGGTGAAGGAGACAATAATGCCTACGGTGTTGTTGTTGGCATCGTCGCGGGCGGCAATGGTGAAGCCCAGGGTTCGTTCGTGCCCTTTGCTGGTGCGCAGTGCCAATTCGTCATTTTTCTGGGGCAGGGACTGGGAGATGTCGGTCAGGATATGGGCGGCGGCATCCCCAAAGATTTCGGAAAGCTTTTTTCCCTCGATATCGGTGGCAAAGCTCTTGAGGAGCTGCTTGCCGTTGGGGTTGCAGGAGATAATTCTGCCGTCGAGATCAAGAACCATCAGCCCGTTGCTCAGGCTTTGGATAATGGATTCGGAGAATTTTTTCTCGTTTTCCAGTTTGTCGATGGTTTGCTTCAGGTTGTCGATGAGGTTGTAGAGCTGGTCTTCGATTTTTTTGCGTTCGATGAGCCCGGCCAGGATGTTGGCGATGGCCAGCAGCAGGTTGGTTTCCTCTTTTGTTTTTTGGTGGCCGTCCGCAACATAGAGGGCGATTACCCCGTGGACATCATCGCCGGAAAAGAGCGGCACGCAGTAGTGGCCGTGGGGGCTCATGCCTGGATGTTCCGGGTCGTGGTCGTCCGCGGTGTCGATAAACTGAATCTGACGGGTGGTGGCGGCCCGGCCGCATTGACATTGGTCAAAAGGAATTCGTTTGCACTGGGCCAGCTGTTCCCGGCTGAAGTTTTGGTGGGCCACAATCGAGAGGGTGTTTGATTCCTCATCGGTCAGCAGGATGGCCCCCTGGGGCAGCAGTTCGATGTCTTTCATCTGCAGGATGTTGTTGAGGGCGTGCTGCAGTTGTTCTTGAAGGGGGATCGCTTCCATGGAGATGGTGAGAATGGAATTGATGATCCGTTGATTCTGGTAGGTGTTTTTGGCCCTGGCCTCGCGGAGTTCCCATTCGGTTACGTCCCGGGCGTATACGATGTAGGACGTATTGTAATCGATATCAATCGGCGAAACGGAAAGTTCCAGGGGAAAGCGGTGGCCGTCGCAATGAAGCGCCTGTTTCTTGAACTGTTTGTTAAACAGCGAGGTGTCGCCTTTGGTGATATAGCCGGGGATGCCGATTTCGAAGGCCACGCAATGTTTATTGGGGAAGATCAAGTCGGGCAGTTTTTTGCCGAGAACTTTTTTGGCCGGCCAGCCGAAGATCGCTTCCGCCGCCGGGTTCCATGAGCTGATCCGTTTGTCCTGGTCAATGGTTATTACCGCAAAGTAAGCGTTTCTGATGGTGTCGAGGCTGTTGTTCTTGGTCTGCAGGCAGGCCTGGTCGATGGCGGCCGGCACCGCCGCCCGGATATTTTCTATGCATGAAGAGAGCAGGTTCAGTTCATCGCCTTTCAGAAGAGAATCGCAGGTTTTTTTGATGGTCAGCCCTTTGATCCGCTGCAGTTGCCGGCAGAGCCCCTGAATTTTTCCGGAGGTCAAGTAGCTGGCCAAGACGGCGGTCATGGTCAGCACCAGGGCGAGCAAGGCGTTTTGTCGTCTACTGCTGTTCAGGATGACGCTTTGCGCCGAAGCCGGAACCCCGGCTGGGCTGAGGGCGGCAAAAAGGATTGCGCCTTTGTAGGAGTTGTAGTCGAGGGAGGCCTGTTCGATCACCCGGTAGCGATTTGTCGTCTCCCGCAGCTTGCTGCCGGCGGCCAGGAGTTCCGGGGTGCTGCTGGCGATGATCTGTTGATCAACGCCGTTGATCAAGGCCAGGATTTGGTTGTCTTCCTGAGGCGAGACCGAGTCCTGCAGGAATCTGTCGTCAATGATGGTTGCCAGCATCAGGGTGGCGAGGGTTCGGCCTTGTTCATGGTCGAGGCTATGGCTGGTAACGAGATAGGGGCGGTGGTCGGCGGTAGCCAGCAGGTTTTTGTCCTTGCTCATCTGCAGCAGCTCGGCGGATGGGTGCAGCAAGGCTTGGGGGGTGGCAACCCCATTATGGTTGTATGCCTCGCTGACCATGCCGAGCTGGTCGATCAGCAAGGCGTGGCTGATCTGGGGGAAGTTTTTCATAACCTCCGGCTCGGGCAGCCAGGCCGGCGGTCTGTTGTAGGTTTCGATCCGGTCGAAATCGAGCTGTTGTCTGGTTATGACATGGTCATAGAATTTTTTGCCGGCGGTGATGATGGTGGCGGCCTGCTGAAGGGCTTTGGTCCGCCGATCAAAATTGGAGAGATCTTCCCAGAATTTGTGACTGAGCCGCTCTCGGCTGTTGCGATCAAGTTCGTGGCGCAGCCGTAGGTCCAGGGCGACTCCGGACAGCAAGCCGACCGTTACAAGGAGTATTGCCATCTTTATGAACAGGGGATGGCTTTGGGTCAGGTTGTGAAAAGTTGCCTTGAGGTTCATAATTTTTGGCGGCCGTCTTCTTTTTTTTTTAAACTTGCAGGCAAGTATTCCATCTTTGTTTTAGGAGGGCAACCTTTAAAAGGGGTAAGCGTAATTTTTTGATATTACTAGAAAATTTATTAATTTAATTCTTAATCTCTACCTCCGGCCTCCTGGTTTGCCTAAATGATAATTTTCGATTTTCAAGAAATCAAAAATTGGCCTTGGTCGCTTTTTTTTGGGGGTAAACCCATCTTGTTTTTTTATAGTTCTTTTTTGTTCTCCGCTGTTTTCCGTGCGAAACAAAAATGTCCGCCATCTTCCAATTTGTAAACTTTGCGACAAAAAGCCCCTTGCCGCAAAGATCTGCTTTTTTCTGAATAACTTGCCTGAGTTCTTTTATCTCGCCGGAATTGCATTGTTTTGTGACTTGCTGCGCAAGCTGGCATGGCCATTGCTCTATGGGTCTGTAAACACAGATGAATCCAGGCCGGGGAAAAGTTGGTCCTTACCCTTTTTCCCGCCTGTAAACAGGAGTCACGCCATGCAAGCAGTATTGGATGAAAGACGGGGGCAGATCCACCGCAAGGGGGAAGCGCCCTTTGCCATGTCTTGTAACAAAGATAGCCTGGCCGGCGCCGTCAGCCAGCGCGCCTGTGTGTTTTGCGGCTCCCGGGTGGTGCTCTATCCCATCGCCGATGCCCTGCATCTGGTGCATGGCCCCATCGGCTGCGCGGTCTATACCTGGGATATTCGCGGCGCCTTGTCGTCCGGCCCCGAGCTGCACCGCATGAGTTTTTCCACCGACATGCAGGAGATTGATGTCATTTTCGGCGGCGAGAAAAAACTCTACCAGGCCCTGATCGAGCTCATTGATCGCCATCAGCCCAAGGCCGCCTTTGTTTATTCGACCTGTATCGTCGGTCTGATCGGGGATGACCTCAAAGCGGTCTGTCGCAAGGTTGCCGAGGAAAAAGGGATTCCGGTGCTGCCGGTGCAGTCGGAAGGGTTCAAGGGCAACAAGCGGGCCGGTTACGCGGCGGCCTGTAATGCCATGCGCCAATTGGTCGGCACCGGGGATGTCACCGGGATCAGCAAACACAGTATCAATATCCTCGGTGATTTCAATCTGGCCGGCGAGATCTGGCTGATCCGCGAATATTTCGAAAAAATCGGGGTTGAGGTGGTCGCCAATATCACCGGCGACGGTCGTATCGATGACCTCAAGCGTTGCCACGGCGCGGCCCTGAATGTGGTCCAGTGTTCCGGCGCCACCATGGATCTGGCCAATATGATGGAGAAGGATTTCGGGGTGCCCTCCATCCGGGTTTCCTATTTCGGGGTCGAGGATATGGCCGAATCCCTCTATGCGGTGGCTGATTTCTTTAAGGATCAGGAGATGATCGATAAAACCCGAGCGCTGGTCAAGGCGGAGCTGTCGGCCTTGCTGCCGCAAATCCAGCAATACCGGCAGGCCCTGACCGGCAAGAAGGCGGCGATCTACGTGGGCGGCGCCTTCAAGGCCTTTTCCCTGGTCAAGGCCTTCCGGCTCCTGGGCATGGAGGTGGTGATGGTCGGCTCCCAGACCGGCACCCCGGAGGATTATCAGGAACTGGAAGAGATCACCGATCCGGGCACCATTATTGTCGATGACGCCAACCCCCTGGAGCTCTCCTCTTTTCTCAAGGAAAAGGAGGTGGACATCTTTGTCGGCGGGGTCAAGGAGCGGCCGATTGCCTATAAGCTCGGCGTAGCCTTCTGCGATCATAATCACGAACGCAAAGAGATCCTGGCCGGGTTTGCCGGCATGCTCAATTTCGCCCGGGAGGTGTACTCCTCGGTGATGAGCCCGGTCTGGCGGTTTGTGCCGAGAAGGGATGTTTAAGGTTTAGCCGCCAATCACACGAAATTTTTAGAGATTAAAGAACGAGGTTTTGCCATGACCAAGATGCCGCCCAATTATATTTCCACCACCAATGCCTGCAAGCTGTGCAAGCCTTTGGGGGCCTGTCTGGCTTTTCGGGGGGTGGAAGGCACCGTCCCTTTTCTGCACGGTTCCCAGGGCTGCGCCACCTATATGCGGCGCTATGTGATCAGCCATTTTAACGAGCCCATTGATATCGCCTCCTCCTCCTTGGGCGAGAAGCATGCGGTTTACGGCGGCGGGCCCAATCTCAAGCTGGGGCTCAACAATGTCACTCAAAAATATAATCCGCAGCTGATCGGCATCGCCACCACCTGTCTGACTGAAACCATCGGTGACGACGTCGGTGGGCTGCTTGATGAATATCGGCGGGAATTTGGCGGCCGGCGCGGCGCGCCGTTGCTGGTCAATGTTGCCACCCCCAGTTATTCCGGCACCCACATGGAAGGGTTTCATGCCGCGGTTCATGCCCTGGCTTCCCAGTTGGCCCGGGGCGGCGCCCGGACTGAAGCCGTCAACCTGCTGCCCGGCTTTGTTTCGCCCGCCGATCTGAGGCATCTCAAAGAGTTGGTCGCGGCCTTTAACCTTGAGTGCACGGTGTTGCCCGATATCTCCGACACCTTGGACGGCGAGGCCTTGGCGGATTATCCGTTGATACCCGAAGGCGGCACCAAGATCAAGGATATCCGCGCCATGGGCCGGGCCCGGGCCACCATCGAGTTCGGTTATACCCTGGATGAGCAGATCGCCGCCGGTCGTTTTCTGGCGGAGACCTTTGCCGTCCCCCTGTACCGGTTGGGAACCCCGATCGGCCTTAGGGAAACCGATCGGCTTTGTAAGCGGCTCAGCGAGTTGAGCGGGCAGGCACTGCCAGCCCGATACGCCTCCGCCCGCGGGCGGCTGGTGGACGCCATGGTCGACGGCCATAAATACCTGTTCGGCAAAAAGGCGGTGCTTTACGGCGAGGAGGATCTGGTGGTTGGGCTGGTCTCGTTTCTCGCCGAGATCGGGGTGCAACCGGTTCTCTGCGCCACCGGGGGCAGGAGCGGCAACTTTGCCCGGGCCGTGGCCGAGGCGGTTGCGGAAACGGGGTTGCCGGCGCCCGAAGCCCATGAGGGCATGGACTTTTTTGATATCAGCGAACAGGCGCGCACCCTGGCCCCGGATCTGATCATCGGCCACAGCAAGGGCTATCCCCTGGCCCGGGAGCTGGATATCCCCCTGCTGCGGGTCGGCTTTCCCATCCATGATCGGGTCGGCGGCCAGCGCATCCTCCATGTCGGTTATCAGGGCGCCCAGCAGCTGTTCGATCTGATCGCCAATGCGATGATCGAGGTTAAACAACGCAAGTCACCGGTGGGCTACAGCTATATGTAACTATTCAGCAAGACCACATCTGCTGCGTCATCATCCTGTTCGCATACGGATGTAAGGCTCACAGGGCTCTTCCTGGCATCCGGAGTCTCGCCAGCTTGCTTACCTGCAGCACTGCTGAATAGTTACAGTACCGATTTGGGATTTTTATGCATTTTTAAACTTTGGCGGAATAATTTTAGTCATTTTTTAAAAAAATGAACATTGAATTCATAAATATAGTGGAGAAAACATCATGGAAAACATCAACAAAGATCTGAGCCGTCACCCCTGTTTCAACCCTGCCGTCAAAGGCCAGGCCGGTAGAGTCCACCTGCCGGTGGCGCCCAAATGCAACATCAAATGTAATTTCTGTAATCGCAAATACGATTGCGTC
>Ga0224496_10000729_pt1 | contig 22296 bp, 13 predicted proteins | sample SF_Jul11_sed_USG_2_FD_168127 | JGI IMG/M metagenome (GOLD analysis project Ga0224496, IMG submission 168127) | Sediment microbial communities from San Francisco Bay, California, United States - SF_Jul11_sed_USGS_8_1 | ecosystem: Environmental > Aquatic > Marine > Sediment | place: USA...
TTCCATTGTCATCCACCATCTCAAGGTCACTGCTGCGAATGCGCGAAGTTCCGTTCTCGCGTTCCTCGTTGTCGTCGCTCGAATCCGACACTTGCACGTCGAGGGTCAACGTCGTGTCGGTAACGGTGACAGTCACCGTTGCCGTGACGCATGTCGGAGAGCTGTCGCACACCTGGTAGGTGAAAGACGTGGATCCGACGAACGAGCCATCCGGCGTGTAGGTGATCACGCCATTGCTCGCGCTGGCGCCACCGCTGCCGGGCTGGTTAGTGACGAGTACCGAACCAGGAACGAGATCACCATCCGGATCGCTGTCGTTGTTCAGTACAGAAATCTGAACTGGAGCGTTCTTCGGAGTTGAGGCGGTGTCATCGTTGGCCACTGGCGGATCAGCGACCGGGGTCACGGTGACCGTCACCGTTCCGGTTGCAGTGGAGACTCCGTCGGAGACCGTGTAAACAAACGAATCCCCTCCGTTGAAGTTCGCCGTCGGGGTGTAGCTCCCTACGGCACAGTTCGACGGCACTGTGGCGGTTCCGTTGGCCGCACCCGTACTGATCGAACAGGTCAGCGTGCCACCTTCCGGATCATTGACCACCGGGCTCCACGAGATCGGGAGGTCTTCGGGGCCGGAGATGGTGACGTTACCGGCGGTCGGTGGAAGATTGACGGCTTGAATCGTGATGCTCACGGTGGCGGTAGCACACAAGGCCGTTGGCGTCGTCGCGTCACACACGCGGTAGACGAACGAGTCCGAGCCGGTCGCTTCGAAGTTTGGCGTGTAGGTCACACCACCTGATCCATTCGGGACTGCGGCGCCTTTGGTGGGCCCGGTCGAAATCGTCATCGACCCGGGCACGAGGTCACCGTCGGGATCCGAGTCGTTGGCGGTCACATTGATAACAACTGGTGTCGTTCCAACCGCCGTGGCGGTGTCGTTGACAGCGACCGGGGCGTCAGCAACCGGCGTGATGTCCACCGTGACGACCGCCGTGGCGCAGCGGTTTCCGCTGTCGCAAACCCGATACGTGAACGTATCTTGCCCGTTGGCGTTCACGTTCGGCGTATAGGAGACCGTTCCGGTCGGGTTGGCTACGGCCACTCCCTTCGAACCGTTCGCTACGATCGTGACAGAACCGGGGACCAGGTCACCGTCCGGGTCCGAATCGTTCGCGAGCACACTGATCGTCGCCTCGGTGTCCTCAAGGGTCGTCGCGGAGTCCGGGTTGACTACCGGACCGCTACCGGCTGGCCCGCTCGGCACGTACTCGACATGGAGCAACGGCGCTGCAGAAGTCGAACCGTTATACGATTCGGCGGCACGTTTGCCGGTGCCGGTGATCCTGAAGGCAATCGAGTTCCCTGATACCCACCCGGGCCGATTGACAATCGCTTGAACCAGCGACGAGATATCGGCCGATGTCTGGTCGGGACCAGAAGCGCCGACGGTCAGCCACGGCGGAGGCGACCAGGCCACCGATGGCGCCATGACCGGCCGGCTACTGACATCGAATTTGGCAGTTGTGAACGCGGTGGCACTGTCGATATCCAGCACCTGGATGGTGAGGTTGGTGGTCTCAGTGGACGCCTCGTCCACCTGGAACTTCAAATACGCTTTTGAGATGGTCATGCCCTTCGGCACGGCGACGTTTTGGAACCGAATTCCTACCGTCTGGTTGGTGCCATCGTTCACAAGTTCGAGGTCGGAACTGGCGATGCGGGTGCTACCCGTTGCCTGCTCTTCGTTGTCGTCGTTGCCGTGGGTCACCCGTCGCTCAACAACCGTCGGAGCGTTGGTCACGTCGACAGTGACAATCGCCGAATCGCACAGCGGAGTCGGAACCGTCAGATCACACACCTGGTAGGTGATTTGCACGGAGCCGGAGAAGCCGGAGGGTGCGGTGTAAGAGATAACCCCTCCGCCTGCGTGGGTGGCCGACCCACTGGACGGCTGTCCGGTAATCGTCACCGAACTCGGATCGAGATCGCCATCGATGTCGGTGTCGTTGGCGACGACGCTGACCTGGATCGTGGTGCCGGCGGCGGCCAGAGCCCCATCGGCAGCAGCCACCGGGGCATCGGCAACGGGCTGCACGGTGAACGAAACGAGACCGGTATCGGCAGAGACGCCGTCGCTGACCTGGTAGCTAAAAGAAACCTGTCCGTTGAAGTTGGCGGGAGGCGTATACGAACCGGTCAGACAGTCCGGCGTCACAATGGCGGTTCCAACGGGCGGCTGGGCCACGATTGAACACGCCAGACCCGTTGAATCAGGGTCTGAGACATCCGGCGTCCAGCTTCCAGTCGTGTCTTCATTGGTGGTTGACGTCACGTCGTTGGCCACCGGCGGCTGATTGAGCGGACCGACCGAAACCGTCACCTGCGCCGTATCGCAAAGCCCACCAGAATCGCACACCTGGTAGGTGAACGTGGCATCGCCGGTAAACCCGGAGCCGGGAACATAGTCGACGGTTCCATCCGGCTTGGGAGTGGCGCTTCCGTTCGAAGCAGCCACCGTGATCGAGACGGTCGACGGAACGAGATTCCCATCAACGTCGATGTCGTTGGCAAGCACGTTGATATTGACCTGGGCGTCCTGGAGGGTTTGAGCCGTGTCGTCGTTGGCGACGGGAGCGGTGTTCGGCTGAGGGGTCGTGGCACACGAGATGTTGGAATACGCAGAAACGGCGCCGCTGCCCGAAGCCCGGACCCGATAGCAGTATTCAGTTGAACCTGACAGTCCTACGTCCTGATAGGTCGTTGTCCCGGCCGCCACGGAGGCGTGGAGCAAGAACGGCCCCCCGGTTCCATCCACCGAACGATCAACTTCATGGCTCACGGTCCCGCCGTTGGCGTCGGTCCAAACCAGGTCGATCAAACCTTCACCAGCCGTCGCTTCAAGGTTGGTCGGCGCAGGAAGCGAACCGCAAGCCGTACCGAGAACGAACGTATCAATGACGCCATCCAAGAGCGAATGAAACGTAAACGTGACGCCGCTGGTGCACGCTTCGGCGATCACGCCACCGAACGAATCGCGGTAGATCACCTGACTGAAGGGACTCAGCGGATCTGGCAGGGCCTTTCGGGAACTGCCTCCAAGACCGTTGATGATGTAGGGAAATCCGTCTACCTCTAGCCGCTCATAAAGGTGCGCATCACCCGAGAGAACGATGTCGGCACCCCATTCTTTGTACGGCCAACGCATCGTGGACGTCGCACCGTTGCTGGCGTAGGGCGCGTCATGAGCAACGACGATCTTCCACGGCGAAGTCGAAGCAGCCAGGCGATTCTGCAGCCAGACACCCTGCGTCGAGGTCGGGGTTCGTCCGTCCGGTTCCGTCACATCGGTGTTCAAGAAGAACATGTGCACGGGACCCTGGACGATGTCGTAGTACCGCTCGTTCCCGGAAGTGTTCGAACTCGTGATCCCGCCACCCGGCAATGTGTAATAGGCGAGATACTCGGCCAGGCCACCACCGTCTTCGATGTCATGATTGCCGAGCGCTGGAAAGAAGCGGTTCAAAGCCGAGCCCTGCCCGTGGGCGCCGTCGTAGTTGCCCATGTATGCAGCGTAATTCTTGCCAACGTTGGCATCCTGCCCGGCAGGTCCGTAACTGTTGTCACCTACCGTGGCGATGAAATCCGGATTGAAGCCTTTGATGAGTTGAGCGACGGCTGCCTCATTGGAGTCGCCGTCCCCGAGATCCCCGACCATCCCGATTTTTACCGAGCCGGGTTGGCCCGCCGCGCCGTCAACTGCCGCAACGGGCGCCAGATCCGATGCTACGGCCTCCCCGTCGTCTGCCGTCAGCTGCAAGACATAGGAGCCGGCTTCAGAGAAGGTAGCCGTCGTGTCGATCGCAGAAGCGTCGGCAAAGGTGACCGTGCCAGGGCCCGATACCTTCGACCAGGTCGTCGTGAGATTGCCGGTCGGGTTCCCATCGTCGATCACATTGCCGTCGAGCGTGGCGGATCCGGTAAGGAACGTTGAGTCAGCTCGAGCCGTGACAACGGGCGGCAGATTGCCGGTTCCTGCACCGAATTCGACGTAGAGCTGGGGAGCATTGTTCGCTCCGCCCTCAAAGGAATCGGCAACTCGTTTGCCCGATCCGGAGATGATGAAGACCACAGCATTCCCGTATGCCCACCCGGGCCTATCGATGACCTGTTGAAGGACCGCACTGAGATCGGGGGTGGCCTGCGCAGGTCCGGTCAACTTCGTGGCGGTCCATGCTGGGGGCGCCCAGGCGACTGTCGTTGATGCGGTGAGACGACTTGAGATGTTGCCAGGGGTAGTTGTGAACGTGCCAGGGTTGTCTGCCGCCTGAACCGCAATGGTCAGGTTGGTCGGACCGGAGTGCACTTCGTCAGAACGAAACTGGATGTACGCCGACGTGATGGAGGCGCCTGGCGGAATGGCCAGCGAGGAGTATCGAAGCCCGACTGTCTGAGTGGAGGTTTCCTCGACCAGCTCAAGATCCGAGCTGCCGAGGGTCATCGCCCCGGTGGCTCCTTCCTCGGCGTCATCGGTGCCCGTTGTAATGAGTGCAGTGAGTGAGAATGGCGCAGCCTGGGCGGCGTCGAGCCAACCGGCGACGGGCACAATGCCCAACACAAGTGTCAGTACGACAAAGATGTTCAAAAATCGTGACCGCTGCGGCGGCCGACGATGTTTCCCCTTGGATCTCCCCCAAGAGCCCATAGCCCCAACTTTCCCCAAATAACAAAGCCGAGCATAGGGCATAACTCAAGCCGATCAACTGAAATACCACGATACGTGAAACAAATGATGCGACCGACCTAGTGACCGCTCCGAATTCTGTGACTTCGCGGGAATCTGACCGTTACAAACGATCGTTTGTTACTCTTCGCTGATGGCCACCTTCGAAGAAATCATCGCCGCCGACCACAAGGTCGAACCCCGTGACGAAATGCCCGACGCATACCGACAGAATCTGATCCGCCAGATTGCGCAGCATGCTCATTCGGAAGTCATTGGCATGCAGCCGGAGGGTACGTGGATCACGCGGGCTCCCTCGCTCAAGCGGAAAGCCATCCTGATGGCCAAAGTCCAGGACGAAGCCGGTCACGGGCTGTACCTCTACTCAGCCGCCGAGACACTCGGCGTGTCACGCAACGAACTCATGGAGCGACTCCATGACGGTCGCCAGAAGTACTCGTCGATCTTCAATTACCCGACCCTCACCTGGGGTGACATCGGAGCCATCGGGTGGCTGGTAGATGGGGCAGCCATCACCAATCAGCTCATGCTGGCCCGCTGCTCCTACGGACCGTATGCAAGGGCGATGGTGAAGATCTGCAAGGAAGAGTCGTTCCATCAACGACAGGGCTACGAAATCATGATGACCTTGTCGAATGGCACTCAGGATCAGCGAGCGATGGCTCAGGACTCCCTCGATAGATGGTGGTGGCCGTCTCTCATGATGTTTGGGCCACATGACGCAGAGTCAACCCATTCCGAGCAATCAACCGCCTGGAAGATCAAGCGCGTATCGAACGACCAGCTCAGACAGGAGTTCATCGATATGACCGTTCCTCAAGCGGACTACCTCGGACTCACGATTCCCGACCCTGACCTGAGATGGAACGATGAGCGCGGCGTCTACGAAACCGGCGAGATCGATTGGGACGAGTTCTGGAGGGTGGTCAAAGGCAATGGGCCGCTCAACCGTGAGCGGATCGAACACAAGGTCGGTGCCTGGAACGAGAACGCCTGGGTCAGGGACGCCGCCGCCGCCTACGCCAACGAACGGATGAGCGCCTGATGCCTTACGAAGTGCACATCGCCCCCGGGGAGTCTCCTCAGGAGCCCACGACGGAGGACCTCGGGTCGGCTGACCACGGGTGGCCGCTGTGGGAAGTGTTCATCAGGGCCCGGCGGGGCCTGAGCCATGTGCATGCGGGAAGCATTCATGCCCCTGACGCCGAGATGGCCGTCGAATCTGCCAGGGACGTTTACACGCGACGCTCCGAAGGGGTCAGCATCTGGGTGGTTCCTTCGGCCCTTATCGTGGCCGCCGATCCCGACGATGCGGACATTCTGTTCGACTCCGACAAGCCGTACCGCCATCCGACCTTTTACGAGATTCCCGACGAAGTCGGGCACATGTAATGGGTGACCCATGATGGGCGAAGCAGCGACCAGCCCCAGCGTGGAAGATCTCATCGCCTATACGCTCAGGCATGCCGATGACTGTCTCGTTCTATCGCATCGCCTGGCCGAGTGGTCTTCTCGGGCACCCGACCTCGAAGAGGACATCGCCCTGACCAATATCGGCCTCGACCTACTCGGGCAGGCGCGACTCCTCTATACGTACGCCGGCGAACTCGACGGCCACAAAACCGAAGATGATTACGCGTATCTGCGAAACGAACGCCAGTACACCAACCTGTTGCTTGTCGAACAACCGAACGGCGACTTCGCCAGAACCATCGTGCGGCAACTCATGTTCTCGACCTACCAGCAACACCTATGGGCCCAACTCCAGACCGCTTCCGACCCGACCCTGGCCGCCATCGCCGCCAAAGCGGCCAAAGAGACGGCCTATCACCTTCGCCACGCTCGGACCTGGGTTCAACGCCTCGGAAACGGAACCTCCGAGTCCCACGCTCGTATGCAATCGGCGATTGATGCACTGTGGCGGTTCTCAGACGAGATGTTCAAGGCCGACGAGCTGGACCGCCGCCTGGCCGAAACCGGGCTCGCCGTCGATGCCAACGGGTTGGCTCAATCCTGGCACGCCAGCATTGAGGCGGACCTCAATCAGGCAGCCTTGGCCGTGCCCGAAGACCTCCACCAGACCGATGGCGGTCGCTTCGGGCGACACACGAACCACCTCGGCCTCATGCTCGCCGAAATGCAGGTTCTCCATCGAGCCCACCCAGGAGCGCGGTGGTGAACGCCATTCGCTCCGCCATCGAATCGGTTTGTGATCCGGAGATTCCGGTTATCACCATTGTCGATCTCGGGGTTCTCAGGGACGTTCACCAGGTCGGCGACGCGGTGACCGTCACCATTACCCCAACGTACTCAGGTTGTCCGGCGATGGACACCATTCGAGAGGACATCGTCGTGGCCGCAACAACGGCCGGCGCGGGCTCTGTCGTCGTCAACACCGTTCTCAGCCCGGCATGGACGACCGAATGGATGACCGACGAAGGGCGCCTGAAACTGGCCGGGTTCGGAATCGCCCCGCCGGGCGCGAATCCGACCTGTCCGCAGTGTGCGGCATCCGATCCTCGAACCGTTTCCGAGTTCGGATCAACCGCGTGCAAAGCGCTCATGGTCTGTTCAAGCTGCGGCGAGCCGTTCGACAGATTCAAAGATCTGTGAGTGATTTCACTGCTCTTCCGGTAACCAGAATCGAGCATCTCACGGATGATTCTGTCGCGATCACCTTCGGGCTTGACGAAAAAACTCGTCCGCGGTTCCGGTATTCGGCCGGCCAGCACGTCACGGTTCGGGCGTTCATCGATGGCAACGACATCCGGCGTTCGTATTCGATCTGTTCTGATGCCAGCATCGGTGAATTGCGGGTCGGGGTTCGCCGACTTGACGGAGGAATATTCTCGACCTGGGCGACCAAGGAACTTCACCTCGGTGACGTGGTCGATGTTATGACGCCCGTCGGAGACTTCACGGTTCCGCCACCAATCGGCCCCAGACACATCGCTGCGATCGCAGCCGGATCAGGAATCACGCCGATCCTGTCTATCGCCTCGACCGTGCTGAGCACCGAACCGGACAGCCGTTTCAGCCTCATCTTCGGTAACCGGACCGCTCAGTCGATCATGTTCCTCGAGGAACTCGAAGGCCTCAAGGACAGATACACGGAACGGTTTCAGATGGTTCATGTCCTTTCGCGAGAGCCCTCGGCGGTGCCGCTCTTCTCAGGACGTCTCGATAGCCAAAAGATCGAAGCGTTGCTGGACACGGTGGTGACCGAACCCGCCGCCCACTGGTTTCTGTGTGGGCCATACGACATGGTTCACGCCGCTCGGGAAGTTCTGGAACGGCGGCAAACCGGCCAGGTCCACGACGAGTTGTTCTTCGCCGAACCTTATGTCGAGCCACCGGTCCCGCCGCCGTCTACAGAGGGACTCACCAACGTGACTTTTACGCTGGACGGCCGGGCTTCGGTGGTTCTAGTCGATCCGGCGGGGCCACCCATCCTCGACTACGCGCTGGGAGTGCGCAGTGAACTGCCCTTCTCCTGCCGGGGAGGGGTCTGCGCCACCTGCAAGGCAAAAGTTGTCACCGGATCGGTGCGCATGGACGAGAACTGGTGCCTGGTTCCCGAAGAAGTAGCAGCCGGTATCGTTCTGACCTGTCAATCACATCCATTGACCGAACAGCTCGTCCTCGATTACGACGTATGAGCCGCCTCAGTCGCGACGATGTGATCGAGGCAGCCGGTCGACTGTTCGCCAAGCGGGGGTATCACGCCACGTCGATGCGGGACCTGGGGGGCGAACTCGGCATCCTCGGCGGGTCGGTCTACGCCCATGTTTCATCCAAGGAAGAACTGCTGGTGGAGGTCGTCCAGCGCGCCGGGCGGCTGTTCGGAGAGTCAGCGGCGCGTGCCATGAGCAGCAGCGACCACCCCGAAGAGCAACTCAGAGCGCTCATCGGCGGTCACATCCGGGTGGTGCTCGATCACCGTGACGAAGCTCAGACATTCCTCAATGAAGCGACCGCGCTCGGGGAGCGCCACCGTCAGGCGATCGTCGAGGAGCGAGATACCTACGAAGCGCACTACCGCTCGGTGATCACGAACGGAATCACCGCGGGCACTTTCCGCTCAGACGTCGACGCCAATCTCGCCGCGACGTTTGTCCTATCCATCCTCAATGCGATCGAGCGTTGGTACCAGCCAGACGGGCGGGTCGATCCCGTAAGCCTGGCAGACCAGCTACATCGGTTTGCGTTGTCAGGGGTGTTGCGGAGCCAAGAGGAACTAGATGCCGAGTGAATCGTGCAGGGCAGCCTCGTCGATGGTTGCGTCGCCACGGTTGCGGTGCCAACGGTCCCACAGGACCAGCATCGACGGAAGCACCAGGAGCGAGAACAGCAGCGCGTAAGCAATTGCATAGAAGGTCACGGCCCCGAACTGCTGAAACGGGGTCAAGTTGGAGGTGACCAACGACCCAAACCCAGCCATGGTCGTCAAAGCCGAACCGGCCAACGCTCCTCCGGTGTGCAAGGTTGTCGATCGAATCGCCTCTCCCGTCGACTCGAATCGGATCCGGTCTTCCTGGAATCGGTGCGTGATATGGATCGTGTAGGGAACCGCGATACCAATCGCCAACGCAGAAATCGTGGCGGTAACCGGACCGAATGGAATCCCGGTGAGCGCCATCGTGCCGAACGTCGCCAGGATTACGAGGGCAACCGGCAGCATCGTGATCACCCCAAGAAAAGGTCGCCGGGATTCCACCCAGAAATTAATGATGAGCAGAATCGTGGCGGCGATCAGCGTGATCCACAGCGAGCTGACCTGAGACGACTGCAGGGACTTGACCACCACGTCGCCGATGATGTTTTGGGAGGTGGGAATCGCCGTCGCTCCCGCCTCATCCACTGGAGCAAAAGCGACAGTCAGGCCATCGTTGAGCTCGCCGGCCCGCGCATCGCCCGCCTGCGTATTTATGGTCCACAGGGCCGCGTCATATGAGCCACTGTCGGACTGGTGCACGACCGACGCAAAGACGGTCGGGTCGACGCTAGCGGCCGCATCGTAGAGCTCCGAGAGATCGGACGACGCCGACACCTTCAAGTCAGGTCCGAGTCCCACCGAGTCGGCAGCGGCAGCCACCGTCGGATCGAACGTTGGCGACTCAGGTTGGACCATGGTGGCAATCACCGAGAGCGGTGAAGTAGCCGCCGGGGCATCGCCGAACAGGATGACGTCGGTGGTCGTACTCAGGTTGGCCAAGGCTTCGGCCTGGGCATTGTGGACCGCCGGCGAAGTTATGTCACCTTCGATCAAGACGCTGGTGGTTTCTCCGAAGCCACCACCGAAGTTATCGGTGAGTTGGTCGACTGCGGCAAGGAGGGGGTTATCCGTAGGAACGAAGTCAGTGAACGAGAACTTCGTCTCAAGCTGCCGAAAACCCATATATCCAAGAACACCGATAAGCAAGGCAAGGATCACCACCGGCACCGCCGCCTTGTCGGCTAACGCTCCGGTCGGTCCGACAATCTTGGGGAGGAAAATGATCGTAAGACCAACCACGGCTCCAATGGCACCGAATATGCCGACCGAGTTCAGTTCGAATACTTCTCCGAAACCGAGCCCGCGGATCCCTGCCTCGATCATGGCGCTGAGCAGATACACGACGGCGCCGCCCAAAGCCCCGGCCACAACCGAGCCAACCGGGCCGCCTTTGGCTTCCTCAGCCGCAAAGTCGGCAGGTACCAGGCGGTCGCCGGCCTTGCGATCGAGCAAGAACCGCACTGCCGGAACCAGCGTGAGCATCAGGGCGAACGAGACGACGATGCCTACCGCAGCCAGGATTCCAAAGTCCTTGAGGGCCGGTATCGGGCTAACCAGGTTGGTGAGAAAGCCGACCGCGGTCGTAACGGTAGCGAGAATCAACGCCACCCCGACCGTCCGGATGGCAGTCTCCGTGGCCTTTTCCACCCCGCGTTCCTGGCCAAACTCTTCTTGATACCTGGACGTCATGTGGATGCCGTAGTCCACCCCCAACCCGATCAACAGAATCGGGAGGATCTGGACGATCTGGTTGAAATCTCCAATGACTCCCAAGTACTTCGGCCCGAGCAGTACGCCGATCCCATTCATGATGCCGATCGCCAGGAAGATAGCGAACATCGTCAAACCCATGGTGGCGAACATGCGCCTCACGGATCGAAGCGTCCCATTCCGACCACTTAGGCGGCGCCAGTAGTTGAAGAGCAAAATGACCACAATGATGAGAGCTGCCAGACCAAACATCCGACCGATCTCGGCCGTGCTGTCGCCACCCGTGGCGAAGATGAGTTCGAACGAAAATCCCGTCGCCTGGTATCCGGCAGGAAGGTCGAGTTGGGAGATCTGATCGACGAACGCTTGTTGACGCAGCGAGAACGCTTCGAACTCGGCCGCATCGGTCTGTTCGGGACTGTTGAGAAAAAGGATCATCAGGCCGCTCGACGCAGATGGAGCGCTCAGGTCTTTATCCGAGCTCAGCAGATTCTCGACGAGGCCGACTTGGGCGGCGGGGATGAACGACAAGCGGTCGAGATAGGCAGCTTTGAGCTGCGGTGTGGTTGGGTTCGAGGGTAGGTACGACGCCATAAAGCCGTCGGGCAGCCGCGCCGAGCTGATTGCCAAGGCGAGGCTCTGCTCTTCGGCGGTGGTGAGAGGCTCGGACAGGGTGACGCTGATCAGCCCCTTGGAAGCGCTAGGCCCAGCCGGGTCCTTGTCGTTGGAGAGTAGGAAGTCCAGGAACGGGGCGAATTCAGCCGGGACGAACGCAGCACGTTCGCGATAGACCGCTTTGAAGTCATCATCGGTCGGCTTCGGAGGAAGCGCCGCGACTGAGTAGCCATCGGCCAGATCAAGGTCAACCAGCCCCGCCTGAATAGCGGCGACCTCGTCGGCGGTGGGGGGTTCGGTGAGTGAGAATGAAACGAGGCCGGCAGAGGCACTCGGCACCGACAAATCTGCGTCGTTCGACGCCAGGAACGCCAGGATCGGCTGAACTTCGGGCGGCAGGTTCGGAACCGCGCCCAGGTAGGCCTGCTTGAGGCCCTCGGTGGGGATGTCCGGTGGCACGCTCCCCTGGGCGATGGCGCTCTCGACTGGTAGCAGGAACGAACTTACGGGCGGCTGATCGCCCTCGGGCAGTTTGGCGCCGAGGACATCGAACCCGACGCCCTGTATGGCCTGAACTGCTTGCAGACCTTCAGCCGTGAACACGTCACCATCTGCGGAACGAACAACGACGTGCAGTGATGGCCCCTGACCCGCGGCGCCTTCGATCGGCGCCAGGAATCCTGTGATGGGTGGCTGCTCGCCGTCGGTGGGGATTTTCCCTGCTGCAGCTGAGGTGAAGACGGCCTCCTGAACAGCTTGTGACGCCGCCAGCCCGGCCGGGCTGATGACGTCGGGTCCACTCACGACGATCTGGATACCAGGCCCCTGGCCGGCGGCGCTATCGAGCGGGGCTAGAAAGCTGACAACGGGAGGCTGACCGTTTGACTCCTGGAGATTACCGCTCAGATCCGAGGTCTCGAGGGCTTTGGTGATTGCGCCGACAACCTCGGCGCCTTCGGCCGAAACGACATCATCACCAGAAACGATGACCTGAAGCACCGAACCCGATGACTCAGCCCCGAACAGGTCACCGATCCGCTCTGAGGCATCGAGCGAAGCGGCTTCGGGGGCGAACCCCTCGTTGGCGTCGGCTTGCACTGTGAACCGGTTGAAGTAGGAAAGGCCAACGGCGACTACCAGGACCGCTATAACCGTGAACCATGGATAGCGCTGCACCGAGCGCGAGAGTAGGCGAACGAGGGCTTTCACGAGTTTTTCCCCTTAGAAGTGCAGATTTCGGATAAGCGCTCAAAAACGCCCACAGCAGGGTACGTCCAGACGCCGTTTAGGCCAAGCTCAGCTTATCCAGAACCGCAAAGAATTGGCGCATCTCGGCTTCGGCTCCCACCGAGACGCGCAGCCCGCCTGGAGTTGAGCGGGTGATCACGCCGTGTTGCTGGAACTGGGCAAAGAGCCGGCCAGGGTCGTCCATCGGCAGGTACACGAAGTTTGCCTGGCTGGGGACATAGGCGATCGATCTATCGGCAAGACCCGACTCAAGTCCCCGCCGGCCGGCTGCATTGGCTGCCCGCCGACGCGCTAGTTCGGTTGGATCCTTTAGCGAAGCTGCCGCTGCCGCTTGTGCCACCGTTGTGACGGTAAACGGTGCCTGAGCTTTGCGCAGGTCGGCAAGAGTCGCTGGCATACCAACGGCGTAGCCGACCCGGAGCGCGGCCAGTGAGAAGATCTTCGAAAACGTGCGCGTCACGATGACGTTGGGTCGACGCACGGCCTCGGGGATCATCGATTGCCACCCCGGATCGGTCACATACTCCTCATACGCCTCATCGACCACCACCAACACGTCATCGGGCACCGCATCCAAGAACCGCCGAGTGTCGTCCGTTGCGTTCACTGTCCCAGTGGGGTTATTCGGATTGCAGACGTAGACGAAAGTTGTGGTGGCGTCGATGGCCGACAGGAGCCCATCAAGGTCGACGCGGAAGTCACTGTCGAGGGCAACCGGGCGTCCGGTCGCCCCCGAAAGCTTGGTAGCCAGTTCATAGATCACAAACGATGGGTCGGGAAACACGGAAGAGGAGCCGGGGCCTCCGACGGCGAGGGCCACCTCCCGCAGGGTCGATGAGCTACCGGCCGCAAACCAGAGGTTGTCCGGTTCGATGTCATGGTGAGACGCCGTAAGTGCGGCCAATTCACGGAGGGCGTTATCGGGATACCGGTTGGCGTCGGCAGCGGCTTCGGCGATGGCGCCCGCCACTCCCGGGAACGGCCCTTCTGGAGCTTCATTCGAGGCGAGCTTGACGATGGCGGATTCCTCAAGCCCAAGTTCGGCCGCCACCGCCGCAGTCGTGCGACCGGCAATGTAGGGGTTGATCGAGGCTACTTCCTGTCGAATACGAATCACAGGCGGATACTACCGACCCGACTCACTAACCCCGTTCGGCCACACTGCGTGGCTCAAGCACCGCTAAGGTGGAGCCTCGATCGTCCACCAAACTTCGGAGAGTGGGTCGATCCTGGCAGTAGACTGCTCGAAGACGTTATGAGGGGTTCCGATGGTCTGGGCGTTCTCGATCACCGCCGCGGTCATGACAGTTTTGTTTTTGTGGGCGGGGATCTACGTCACCTCCACGGCGCGTCAAGTGTCCGAACCCCGCTTCCGGCGCCTCTTGCGCACCATCGGTCTTGCGTCGCTCATCATGGCCATGATCGGTTTGTTCTTCGTGCTGATGGGTATGGCTCATCTGAACATCAGTCGCACTGCCCCGATCAACCGCGCCATGTGGTTTGGCTTCGCCGTCATGGCGAGCTCGTTCTGGCTGGCAGGACTCTCGTTGCGAGTGGTGCGCGAGCTCGCCGAACCGATGCGAAAAGCTGAACGGATGATGACCGCGCTATCAGATCAGATTCCGACGACAGCAGTCGGGGAACTAGGACTGACTTCTCGCGAGCTTGAGGTCGTAAGTGTGATCGCCCAGGGGTCGATCACTGACGCCCAAATCGCCGACAAACTCTTCATCTCCAAGGCGACAGCCGCGACTCACGTACGGAACATTCTCAAGAAAGCCGGCCTGAGCAACCGGCGCGACCTGATGCTGCTCGGAGGTTGGAGCAACGTAGCTCCTTCTGATCGGCCCGTCCGTTACTAGCCGGCCATCACCGGCTTCCCATCAAGTGGTAACTAGTGTCTTGTGCACATGCTGCGGAAAAACCCGACGTCGAGGAAAGCCGGAAAGCACCGGGTGAGCCGATCCTGTCGGCGCGGTCATACGCTCGGCACTCCTGCGCTCGTTGGCGGCGGGATCAGCATGACTACGTGCTCCCGATGCGGCTTCACCGAAATCGATCTGACCGAATCTACAGTTCCTGCCAGACTCGGTGAACGGAAACCAATGTGGCACTAGCAAAAACGGAGACCATGACCACGCAAATCCATGCGGGTGGGGGCGTGATTTGGCGGCCTAACAAGTCGGGTTCTGTAGACGTTCTGCTCGTCCATCGCCCAGGCTACAAAGACTGGACGTTTCCCAAAGGTAAACAAGACGACGGCGAGGCCATTCGAATGACGGCTCGGCGGGAAGTGGCCGAGGAAACAAATCTGCATTGCCGGCTCGGTAAATTCCTCGGGACCATCGAATACGAAACCGGAGGAGGATCGGAAAAGACCGTCCATCTCTGGGAGATGGCCTACTCACACGGATCGTTCAAGCCCAACAGCGAGGTCGACAAGGTTCTCTGGGTCCCGGCCGAGAAGGTCACCAAGAAGCTGACCTATCCACGAGACCGCGAATTCTACGCTTCGTTGAAGACCAACTGGTGGGTTGGCAAACCCTGGGTCCAGCTCATCCGACACGCCGAGGCCGGTAATCGCCGCACGTGGACCGGAGAGGACCCAACGAGACCGCTGGCGCCGATCGGCCGGCAGCAAGCCATCGCTCTGCGAGAAAGATTTGCTGACCGGGGATTGGACCGCATCGTCTCAAGTCCCTATGTGCGGTGCGTTCAAACCGTTGAGCCTCTGTCTGCAGCTACCGGAATTGAGATCGAGAAGCATCCGGATCTCGCTGAAGGTGCCAATCCAAAAGCCACGGCTGCATTGTTGCGGGAACTCGCAGAAGGCCGCTCAGCGGCCTGCTCACACGGCGACGTGATCACCGACGTCATGAACTATCTCGTTCGACGGGGAATGCGACTTAGCGAACCTTTCGACTCGAAAAAAGCCTCTGTTTGGAAACTGTCAGGCACCGACGGAAAGCTCACCAAGGCGAAGTACCAACCGCCTCCGGCTGTCTAGCCGTCACGCGAACGCTTGGATACGCAACCCTTCTTGTTCGCGGTCGTGCTGTTGATGGCTCCCGGTAGCGGGACTGGCCGATTCCGGCCGGCCAATCAAGCCAATCTCCTTGCCGAGTAGATCAGACAATCGATGGCGGACGAACGTCCACGCGCCCATGTTCGCCGGCTCCTCCTGTAGCCAGACCACTTCGACCTCATCGCCGTACCGCCCGAGTTCAGCAGCTAGCTCGTCGGCGGGAAACGGGTACATCCGCTCAACCCGTACCAGCGCAACGTGAGCAGGCTGGTGCTCGATGAGGTCGTGGTAGACCTTGCCAGAACACAGCACGACCCGGGTGACGGCCGACGGATCGGTCCCGGTATCGGGGATGACCGGAGCGAATTGACCACCGGTGATCTCCTCGACCGACCCGAACGCCGAACTGGTGCGAAGAAGACTCTTGGGCGTGAAGATCACCAGTGGCTTTCGGATGGGATCGACGGCCTGGCGTCTCAAAGCGTGGAAATATGAGGTAGACGTCGACGGAACCACGATTCGCAGGTTGTCTCCAGCACATGACTGCAAGAACCGCTCAATCCTGGCTGACGAATGTTCGGGACCTTGGCCTTCGAATCCATGCGGGAGCAGCATGACCAGGCCGGACGCCTGGTTCCATTTGTCCTCGCCGGCGATGATGAACTGGTCAATGATGACCTGCGCCCCATTTACGAAATCACCAAACTGCGCTTCCCAGGCGGTGAAAGCGGTGGGAGCCCCGATTGAGTAGCCGTACTCGAATCCGAGCGCCCCGAACTCCGATAACAATGAGTCGACCAAACGCAGGCGAGAATGGCCATGAGCGAGATCTTGAAGTGCAATCCATTCCTGGCCCGTTTCATAGTCAACCAGGCTCCCATGCCGATGCGAAAAAGTGCCTCGTTTTGAGTCCTCGCCGGCCAGCCGAACCCAGATCCCGTCGAGCGCCATGGACCCCAGCGCGAACGCTTCCGCCAAGCCCCAGTCGACCACGCCGGCCTCGAACATCTTCCGGCGGTTCTCGACGAGCCTGACCAACTTGGGATGCAAGGTGAAGCCTTCTGGCGGCGTTGATACGGCCGTGACTATCTGATCAAGGATGCGATGGTCGACCGATGAGTCAACCGGGCTGGACGGCGCTGCCGCCGGCTCCGGGGAAGTCGGTAGCCCCTGAAGGTCCCTGGTCGAAGCGAACGCAGCATCCAGGAGACCCCGAAACTCCTCCAGTAGCGCTTCGCCCTCATCGACCGAGATTTCTTTCGTATTGACGAGCTTTTCCATATAGAGCTTGCGGACCGAACGACGCTGATCAATGATCCGGTACATCAGCGGCTGGGTATACGACGGCTCATCGCCCTCGTTGTGTCCACGGCGGCGATAACAAATCATGTCGATAACGACGTCTTTGTGGAACTCCTGACGGAACGCGAAGGCCAGTTCCGCCGCCTTGGCTACCCCCTCAGGATCATCTCCGTTGACGTGAATGATGGGCGCCTGCACCGTCTTGGCCACGTCTGTCGCGTAGAAGCTTGATCGGGCGTCGAGACTCGACGTGGTGAACCCCACCTGGTTGTTGACCACAACATGGACGGTGCCTCCCGTTCGATAACCACGGAGTTGGGACATGTTGAAGGTCTCCACAACTACCCCCTGACCGGCGAACGCCGCATCGCCATGGATCAGCACGGGGAGCACCTTGTGGTGGCCTGTCGAACCAAACTGTTCCTGCTTCGCTCGCACAAAGCCTTCCAGGACCGGGTCGGCCGCCTCGAGGTGGCTGGGGTTGGCAACGACCGCCACCGACAGCTTGCGTCCGTCTTCGACTTCGTGGATGCCGCGCGAGCCAAGGTGATACTTCACATCTCCCGACCCCTGTGTCTGGGCCTCATCGACATCGTCAAATTCCCGAAAGATTCGGGCGTATTCCTTGCCGATCGTATTGGCGAGCACGTTGAGACGACCGCGATGGGCCATGGCCATCACAACTTCATCCATGTCTGCGTCGACGGCGGCATTCAACACCGTATCGAGTAGCGGAATCAGACTCTCGGCTCCCTCAAGACCAAACCGCTTGTGACCCAGGTATTTGGTGTGCAGGAAACGCTCAAACGCTTCGGCCTCGTTCAGTTTTCGCAACAACCGGATCTTGGTCGCTCGCGTCATTTCTGGCTGGGTGCCTTCTATGCGCCGCTGAATCCACTCCTTCTGGACGGGCTCCTGGATGTGCATGTACTCGATGCCAATGGTGCGGCAGTAGGCATCCCGAAGCGACCCGAGGATATCGCCCAGTTTCATCACCGGCTTGTCGAGAAGCGCGCCGGTGGCAAACTCGCGATCCAGGTCCCAGATCGTGAGTCCGTAGGTCAGCGGATCGAGTTCGGGATGGAGGGCCGGCGGTGACTGCCTGAGCGGGTCGAGGTCAGCTATGAGGTGGCCGCGCACCCGGTAGATGTTGATGAGTTGGAAGACCCTGGCTTGTTTCTCTGCCCAGGCGGCACTGCCAACCTGTGGATTGTCGTCGACCGCCCATCTGGCCGGGGTATACGGGATGCCCATCGCCTCAAAGATTTCGTCGTAGAAACCGTCGGCTCCCAACAACAGTTCGTGAATCCGGGCGAGGAACCTGCCGGACTGAGCGCCCTGAATGACCCGGTGATCGTATGTCGACGTCATCGTGATGATTCGTCCGATCCCCATACGAGCGAGGAACGATGGGTTGGCAGCCGAGTACTCGGGTGGGTAGGCGATAGCCCCAACCCCGACGATCAACCCGTGGTCATCCATCAGCCTCGGTACGGATTGAACGGTACCAATCGTGCCTGGATTGGTGAGGCTGACCGTCGTGCCTGCAAAATCCTCGGGCGTGATCTTGTTAGCCCGTACCCGATGGACCATCTCCTCATACGCCAGCCAGAATTCCTGGAAGTTCATTCGATCGGCGCCGCGTATGTTCGGCACCAGCAGACTGCGAGATCCGTCCTTGCGCTCCACGTCGATCGCCAGCCCAAGATTCACGTCAGCATGGCGAATCAGATAGGGGTTGCCGTCGATCACCCGATACGCCACGTTCATGTCTGGTTGCTCGGCAATCGCCCGGACGACCGCCCACCCGATGAGGTGAGTGAACGAGACCTTTCCACCCAGGGTGATACGCGCCAACTGGTTGTTGATGATCCGCCGGTTGACTTCGAGCAATTTGGCCGGAATGGTCCGCACCGATGTGGCGGTGGGAACCGCCAAAGAGTCGTCCATACGTTCGGCGATCTTGGCGGACACCCCCCGCATCGGAGCGGCCCCTGGAGGTAGGTCGGCCACGGGCCCCTCGGGAGCGGTTCGGGCCGTCTGAGCCGGGGTCGGCGCGGTTGGCGCAACGGCGGCCGGCCTGGCCGTTCCCGGCACATGAGCAGTCAGCCCGGGGCTGTAGTCGGCGAAGAACTCTTGCCAGGCTTCCGACACGCTCGATGGAGCATCGAGAAACTTACGATACATCTCGTCGACGAGCCAGATGTTCGGCCCAAAGCCACCTTCGGTGAGGTTGGTATTCGTCATGTTTCTTGCGTCCTAAACCGGCCGGTCCTGCCTACCAGACTCCATCGTACTCGGCTTCTCACCACACCCACCGGCCGCTCGGCCGGGGTGGCCCTCCGGTTCGCGATACACTCGGCGCATGGCACCCAACTGGCGGTCTCAGTTCCCAATTGTTGAGACGACCACGTACCTGGCCAGCCACGATCAAGGAGCGATGAGCTTCGCCTCGTCTGACATGCTCGCCCAGTTCGTGGAAGAGTGGGCAACGGTCGGACCGAGCGCCTGGGATCGAGCTTGGTCACGGTTGCCGTTTGAGCTCGGTGACATGATCGCTCAGCTCATCGGAGCGTCAGCCGCTTCCTCCACCGCCACGAGCAGTCTGTCGGCGGCGTTTGTGGCGATCGAATCGTGCTTTCGGTTTCCGGCCGCCCAGCGACGACTCGTGACTACCCAGCTTGAACAGAGCCCTGGTCGGCGGTTCTGGCAGCGCCAAGCCGGGCTTGATGAAACGGTGGTACGCAGTTGGGACGGACGGACGATCGCCACCGATACGCTGTTGGGCTCGATTGACGAGCGCACCGCCATCGTGATGCTGAGCAACGATTATGCAACCGGGGAGGCGGGAATCGATTTGAAACGGATCGTTGCCGCCGCTCACGATGTCGACGGATATGTCATTCTGGATTGTTCAACAACCGCCGGGGCCATACCTATGGACGTCGAAAGCCTCGGAGTCGACTTCGCGGTGGGCCGAACGGACGGCTGGTTTTGTGGCGGAACTCCGGCAGGCTGGCTTTTTGTTCATCCCGAGTTGATCGATCAGCTTGAGCCTGCCACCGCCGGTTGGGGAGTCGGCGGGGACCCCACCTGGCCAGATCCGGACCCGGTGGGCATTGGACGATTCCTCGATGGGCCGCCGGATCCAGCGGCTCTGTATGCACTCAAGGCCGGGTTGGAACCCATCGTTGAGATCGGGATCGAAACCGTCAGGATCACCTCGCTCAACGCCACCGGTTGGCTAATCGAACAAGCCATTGACGCCGGACTGACCGTCACCTCGGACACAACTGCGGACCGCGGGCCGATCGTAACGCTGGAAGTTTCTGATGCGTACCGGATCCAGGCCGGCTTGCATGCACTCGACGTCCGGGTCGGCACGGCAGGTCCCGACGAGATCTCGTTGGGCCCGCACTTCTACAACGACAAGGCGGACTTTGATGCCTTCACCGACACGATCCGCAGTATCGACCATGGCTGAGGTGGACTGGAAGGCGGCCGCCGTCGCCCTGTTCAACGAAGCCTGGACCTACATCGACCGCGACGATCGGACCGCAGACGATGACCGGTCGATGTTGGCAGCCACGCTCGGATCTCTAGCGTGCTGGCGGAAGGTCGGCACACAAAAGAACTTCTCGATCTCGGACTGGCAGGCATCGAGAGTCTATGCGCTCCTCGGTGACGCGCCGCTCGCCCGCTATTACGGCGAAAGCGCCCTGGAGCATGCCAAAACTGGGCAAGCAGGACCGTTTTACACCGGCTTTGCGTATGAAGCGCTCGCCCGCGCCGCGGCAGTCGAGGGGAACCACTCGCTCGCTCGAACTCACATCGCGGCGGCTACGGCTCTAGCTGGCAAAATTCGCTCAGAGGAAGATCGGGCTCTTCTCGATGCAGCTCTTGGCGAAATCGAGGCCCGGCTCCCCGGCGCCTCCTAGCTCTCAAGATTGATCGGGGCAGGGACCGTCCTACAATCTGACCAGCTCAGGTCCAGGAGAACACATGGTTGAACAAGCGCGAGGTGAACTATTCCTCGGAGGGATCATCGATCCGGCCAGCGGCGAAAAGACCAACGAGAACGTGCTGTACGACGCGCACGATCTCACCACCCACGGGGTAATCGTCGGCATGACAGGCTCGGGAAAGACCGGTCTCGGGGTGGTCGCACTCGAAGAGGCTCTCCTGTCGAATATCCCCTGCCTCATCATCGACCCGAAGGGGGACATGGGGAACCTGCTGCTTAACTTTCCGAGCTTCCAGGCGGACGACTTTCGACCTTGGGTCGACGAGGGCGAAGCCCGCCGCAAGGACCAGACGGTTGACGAATATGCAGCCGCCACGGCGGAAACCTGGAAGACCGGTTTGGCCGGGTGGGACATCACCGGCGACCGCCTCCGTCAGCTCGGCCTCGGGGCCGAGTTTCAGATCTACACACCCGGTTCCGTCGCCGGCATTCCCCTGAACATCGTCGGTTCCCTCGCCGCCCCCGATCTCGATTGGGCAACGGAAGCCGAAACCATTCGAGCCGAAATCGAGGGTTTCGTCTCATCGCTACTCGTACTCGCCAACATCACCGCCGATCCAATCTCGTCGCCCGAACACATCCTGCTATCGACCATCATCGAAAAGGCGTGGTCCGAGGGTCGTAATCTCGACCTCGCCACACTGATCGGCCAGGTCCAAGCGCCGCCGATTCGGAAACTCGGGGTCTTTGAACTCGACACGTTCTTCCCACCCAAAGACCGTATGAGACTGGCCATGAGCCTGAACGGTCTCGTTGCTTCTCCGGCGTTCGCATCGTGGACGGAGGGACCGCCACTGGACATTCAGAGCTTGCTGTATACCCCCGACGGCAAAGCCCGCGCCTCGGTGATGTACCTGTCGCATCTATCCGAACCGGAGCGCCAGTTCGTGGTCACGCTGTTGCTTTCGAAGGTGGTCACCTGGATGCGAAAGCAACAAGGCACCTCAGACCTGCGCGCCCTCATCTACATGGACGAAGTCTTCGGGTTCGCTCCCCCGACGGCTAATCCCCCGTCGAAAAAGCCCATCCTGACGTTACTCAAGCAGGCGAGGGCCTTTGGGGTTGGGCTGCTTCTATCCACCCAGAACCCGGTCGACCTCGACTACAAGGCGATGTCAAATGCTGGGACCTGGATGATCGGGCGACTGCAAACCGAGCGAGACAAGGCTCGCATCATCGAAGGGCTCAAGTCGGCTTCGGGCTCGGTGGACGTCCAGATGCTCGACGCTCTCATTTCGGATCTGGGAAAACGCCAATTCATTCTCCACTCGACATCCGCCAAGGAGCCTCGGGTTTTCACGACTCGATGGGCGATGTCGTACCTCGCCGGCCCCCTATCGCGCGAACAGGTCCAA
>Ga0224496_10000731_pt1 | contig 22280 bp, 11 predicted proteins | sample SF_Jul11_sed_USG_2_FD_168127 | JGI IMG/M metagenome (GOLD analysis project Ga0224496, IMG submission 168127) | Sediment microbial communities from San Francisco Bay, California, United States - SF_Jul11_sed_USGS_8_1 | ecosystem: Environmental > Aquatic > Marine > Sediment | place: USA...
GGCGAGCATTGCTTCACAGTTTGGGAGTGTCATTTTTCGTCGTGCTGATCGTGCTGATCTGGAGCAATTGCAGGATCTTAAGGGCTCCTCATTGATGGCGGTCAACAAGAACTCATTGGGTGGTTTTCATATGGCGTGGGGCGAGCTCCAGAGCCATGATATCGATATCTATGAGGACTTTAGCAGGCTGGAGTTTGGCGGTGTCCATGACGCGGTAGTCGATGCCGTTTTAAAGGGTGCAATTGATGTAGGCATAGTGCGCACCGACACCCTGGAACGTATGGCCCAGGAGGGCAAGATCGATCTGGCTGATTTAAGGGTCATACATCAACACCTGGGGCGTGAACAGGAGGATTATCCTTTTCTACACAGCACCGAGATTTACCCTGAATGGCCGTTCGCCAGTCTAGCCTCTACACCATTCGAACTCGCCCAGACTGTATCTGTTGCCCTGTTACGCATGGCCCCTGAGAGTAATGCTGCCGTTGCTGCCCAGAGTGCTGGCTGGGGAATACCACTCAATTACCAGCCCGTACATGAGCTGCTCAAAAGCTTGCGTGTCGGCATCTATCAGGATTATGGGAAAATTAAGCCCTGGGATGTACTGCGTCTTTACTGGTACTGGTATCTCCTTGGGCTGCTGGTGCTGATAGCCATGACTGCAGTGACCATTCATGTTGTCAGATTGAATGCCCACCTGAAAAGCTCGCGCCAGTCACTCAAGGATGCGAGGGATACCCTGGAACTGCGCGTCCAGGAACGTACCAGAAAACTTGAGCAGACCCTGCAGAGTTTGCAGCAGACCAGTCGTGAAAAACGATTACTTCTCGATTCTGCTGGCGAGGGAATTTATGGTGTAAATAGCAAGGGCGAGGTTTGCTTTGCCAATGCCTTTACGGTTAATAGCCTGGGATGGCGTGAGGATGAGCTTATCGGTAATAATATACATGACCTGAGTCATCATACGCGTACCAATGGCGAAGCCTATTCAGCTGAGGACTGTCCTGTTCACTCAACGCTTCGACAACGAACGGTGCATCATATTTCGGATGAGATCTTCTGGCGCAAGGACGGTAGTAGTTTCCCTGTTGAGTATACCTCTACGCCTATCATTGAAGATGGAGAGCAGAAGGGTGCCGTGGTGGTGTTTAAAGATATCACCCAGCGCAGGCAGACTGAAGAGGCATTACGTCGTACCCAGAAAATGGATGCACTTGGAAAGCTCACGGGGGGCATTGCTCACGATTTTAATAATATGCTGGGTGTCATACTGGGTTATTCGGACCTGCTGCTGCATCGTATAGACGATGATTCAAAACTGGAAACTTATGCCCAGCAGATCAAACGTGCTGGTGAAAGAGCAAAGATTCTTACTGCCAGGTTGCTTGCCTTTTCTCGAAAGAATATCCCAGTTGCAGAGCCAACCGATATCAATCAACTGTTACTCGATAGCAGGCATATGCTTGAGAAGACACTGACTGCTCGTATTGAGATTGTACTGGATATTGATGATGGGATCTGGCCCGTGAATCTCGACAGGGCGAGCCTGGAAGATGCGATCCTTAACATGAGTATTAACGCCATGCACGCGATAGCGGAGACCGGAACGCTGACATTAGCTACGCGTAACACCTGTCTCGAAAAAGGCAATCTTGTGCAGGGTGAAATAGAAGCGGGTGACTATGTGCTACTGACGATAACCGATACCGGTAGCGGAATGGATGAGGAAACGCGTCAGCATATCTTTGATCCCTTTTACTCAACCAAGGGCGAGCAGGGTACAGGACTGGGAATGAGCCAGGTTTATAGTTTTGTAGAGCAGTCAGGCGGTGTAATTGTAGTTGATTCTGAGCTGGGAAAAGGTACCCAGATGGCGCTCTATTTTCCCCGTTATGATCAGGCAGTATCAAACATCAAAACACAAAACACATCCGTTCTGGAAAACGGTTCTAAAGGTCACGAGACAATACTGGTCGTTGATGATGAGGATGGGTTGCGTGAACTTACCCGGGATACCCTGAGTAATTATGGTTATCGGGTGCTCTGTGCAGAGAATAGTAGGCAAGCCCTGGAGCTGCTCAAGACTGAGCCAGTTGACCTGTTGTTAAGTGATGTCATTATGCCCATGATGGACGGTTATCAACTGGCAGAGGAAGTGGCGAAAAACTATCCGCAGGTAAAGATCCAGATGGTGAGTGGTTTTAGTGACGAATGCCATCTTGGTAGAAACGAGGCATTGTACCAGAAACAACTCCAGAAACCCTTCACATCAAAGGCATTGCTTGAGCGACTACGTGAGTTACTGGATGAGAACAAGGCCTCATCCGTGGATGAATTATTACAACCCGTTATATGGTCAAGCGAGATAAGTACAGGCATTGATCCTGTGGATAAGGACCACAAGATTCTACTGGTCCTGCTTAATCGCTGTATCGATGCGGTACAGCATAATATGCAGGGAGAGGCAGCAGGGAACATTCTTGAGGAGTTGCTTGACTATACGGGCTATCACTTTCGCCGCGAGGAGTTGATTATGGCTGTATGTCACTACCCGGGTTTGCATGGTCATCAACAGGCGCATAGCGCAATGCTTGATGAGGTAGCGCAATATATACGTGAGTATTCAGAGGATCGATTGAGTGTGCAGTCACTACTTCAGTTTTTACGCTGCTGGTTTTTAAATCATGTCAATAATAAGGCGTATGACAGGGCGATAATCCCTTTTTGTGAGGGCAAGAAGGATATCATCAAACAGGCCCTGGTAGAGGCTGGACTTGATCACTAGTCAGGCACTCATAGCTAATATGGATAAGGGTGTATTAAGCAAGCCAATATGTGATTTGTATTATAGATAAAAATAATAATGGCTGATGAGGCATAGATCCTTCGAGCCATAGCAGATCTGCCGGGATTCTGGAAGATTGCAGTCAGCCTGATCCCGCTATTCATACTTTAGTATTGATGCGTCTGCATTATTCCCAAACCCTGTCGCTTAATTAAGCATTGGCTGTCAAAAAACGATCAGTCCTCATGCTTATTGGCTATGATGCTGTCAATGCTTTCCGTTAGCAATTAAATCACTGTTCTTATACGTTAACATTTATGAAACATTTCATTTTAGATATTAACTATACTCATTTTAGTGAAAAATATTCTTTCTTATAGAGTAAGTGATGCTTCTTGAGCTATATGCCGCTTATCACTCTAATTTCTTAATAATTATCAGGACTTTGAATGAGCTCAGACAGCGTGTATGAAGGAGTGTTTGGCGAATACTTCACTGTCATAGGTGCCACCCCCGATGCCAGTTTGCTGTATACAGGGCAATACAATTACGCTTTAGTATTTTTATCTATCGGCATTGCTGTGTTTGCTGCGTATACAGCCCTGCTGGTCACCCAGTTTGCCGAGCGCACAAATGGGAATAGAAGGCGCCTTGCACTATTAACCATAGGCGGCTTTACCCTGGGTATTGGTGTCTGGGCGATGCACTTTATCGGCATGCTTGGGTTCTTAATTCCCTGTGGCGTGACATATGATCCCTGGATTGCAGCCCTTTCCATGTTGCCGGGAATTGCTGCCGGTATATTTTCCTTACATTTGATCAGTCACCATACTAAAAATCTCCGCATGCTACTCATAGGCGGGGTTATCTTTGGTGGTGGTATCGGTGTCATGCATTATTCGGGTATGGCGGCAATGCGTATGGATGCCTTCCTGCGTTATGACCCGATGCTATTCCTGGTTTCTATCCTGGTTGCCGTGGCACTGGCCATGCTCGCCCTGTGGGTGCGTTGTGGAGTTGTTCGCCTGTTTCCCTCCTTTGAAAAACACGCATTATTGATTGCCGCGTTTGTCATGGGCGGGGCCGTATCCGGGATGCATTATACTGCCATGAGCGCGGCTTATTTCCTGGTTGGGGATGTGACGAATGTGTCTACATCCGGTTTTGATCCAACCACATTATCGATTTTTATTTCAGGGGTTACCGCGTTTTTAATCGGTGCTGTACTTATTTATATTGTTAGACAATTCTCTCTGCAGATCGAGAGTATGAATACCGAGTTACGCAAAGCCAATAACGAGCTTAAATTCCAGAAGATTTCCCTCGACCATCATGCCATTGTTAGTATCGCCGACGTGGCTGGTAATATTATTTATGCGAATAAGAATTTTTGTGAAATAAGTGGTTACGCTTTAGATGAGTTAATGGGGAAGAATCATCGTCTGATTAAATCTGATGAACACCCTGAAGCATTTTTTAAAGAGATGTGGGAAACGATTACAAATGGAAATATATGGAATGGCGATATCCACAATCGATCTAAACAGGGTAAAGATTACTGGGTGGCCTCAACGATTGTTCCATTTCTTGATGAGGAAGGTAAACCCTTTCAATATATATCCATACGTACAGATATTACCGAACGAATGCACGTCGAAGAAAGACTTAAAGCCCAGCAACTGCAAATATCGACAATTAGTCAGGCGCAGGCACGTTATATAACAAATTCAGACCCAGTGACCTTTTTCAATAGCCTGTTGCCCGATATCCTGTCGATTACAGGTAGTGAGTATGGGCTTATCGGTGAGATCCTGGTCGATGATGCAGTTTATCTTAAAGCCTATGCGGCTACCAATATCGCATGGGATGAAAAATCTCGAAAATATTACGATGATCATATAGCCGAGGGTATAGAGTTCCATGATCTTGATACTTTGTACGGTCATGTAATTCTCAGTGGTGAGGTCGTGCTAAGTAATGATCCAAAAAATGATCCACGTTACAAAGGTGTACCCGAAGGACACCCACCACTTAATGCGTTCCTTGGCCTGCCCATTTTTTACGGCGAAAAGCTTATGGGCATGATTGGTGTGGCTAATCGAAAGGGGGGTTATGATACTGACCTGATTGATCTTTTGCAGCCTATCTTGAGTACCTGTGCCTATATTTTTGATGCCTTGAGGCACGAGCGTGAACGCAGCCAAAGAGAGCAACAGCTGATTGAGGCGAGGATAGACGCTGAATCAGCCGTCGTAGCAAAAAGCCAGTTCCTGGCCACTATGAGCCATGAAATTCGAACCCCGATGAATGGTGTATTGGGGATGTTACATTTACTGGGTAAGACCGAACTGGACGAACGACAGCTACGTTATATTAGTACCGCTGCCAGTTCCAGTGAAATGCTACTCACTATAATTAATGATATCCTCGATTTTTCTAAAATCGAGGCAGAAAAGCTGGACCTCGAGTCGATTCCTTTTAGTCCGGTGATACTGGCAGAAGAAACAGTCACCCTGATGGCATCGGTTGCTCACGAGAAGGGTCTGGATATTATTTGTGCCGCTGACCCTGGTGTTCCCCTCATGGTGAAAGGTGACCCAACGCGACTGCGCCAGATACTCACGAACCTGGTTAGTAATGCCATCAAGTTTACCGAACAGGGTGATGTTGTGCTTTATATTTCGCCGATGGATGACCATAAAATTCTTTTTGGTGTGCGGGATACAGGCATAGGTCTTTCAGAAAAAGAGCAGCAGCGCCTGTTTAAGGCCTTTAGCCAGGTTGATAGTTCACATACCCGTAAGTATGGAGGAACAGGCCTCGGCCTGGCGATTAGCCAGCGGCTTGTCACCGCAATGGGCGGGCAAATAAAAGTGGCGAGTGCACCAGGCCTGGGAACCGATTTCAGTTTTATTTTACATTTGCATCCTGTTAGTGAGCATGCAATGCAAATACGTGACCTTGTCTCAGATAAACTGGTACAGCAACGTGTACTTATTGTTGATGATAACCGTACCAATCGGCAGGTGCTGATGGGGATTCTGGATCATTGGCAGGTACTGGATAATGATGAGGCCGAAGGTGGCATAGAGGCCATGCAGTTATTGCATGCCGCTGTCGAGGAAGGCCGTCCCTATGGTATTGTCCTTTTAGATATGCAAATGCCGGGTATGGATGGCCTGGAACTGGCCCGTTCTATTCGTGCTGATAAATCATTAGGTGATGTGAATTTAGTCATGCTCAGTTCGGTTTACCGTGATGGTGTAACGCCCGAGGTTAATCTCTGGCTGGCGAAGCCGGTGCGTCAAACCGACCTGTACAATGCCCTGTTGGATGTTTTAGGTGAGGCATCTGTAGTCGAGATTGAACGCAGCTATGCCACAGAAAGTAGTGAGGACTGGCGATTCGATGGTCGGCGATTGTTGCTGGTCGAGGATAATCTTGTCAATCAGGAAGTGGCTGTCGATATATTAACTGATGTGGGTTTTGTAGTGGATGTTCGGGGTAATGGCCTTGAGGCGGTAAAGGCGCTGCAGGCACAGGCGTATGAGCTGGTACTGATGGATATCCAGATGCCGGTTATGGATGGGCTTGAAGCGACCAGGGAAATCCGTAAGCTGGGTGGGCACTTTGTGGACTTGCCGATTATCGCAATGACCGCACATTCACTGACGGGTGATCGCGATAAGAGCCTTGCCAGCGGAATGAATGCCCATGTCAATAAACCGATCGAACCAGAGAATCTCTTCAGTACTATAGCGAAATGGATTAAACCTGTAGCGGAAAATGTTCCAGTCATTGAACAGGCTGATACAGAACAGACAACAGATTCGGAATTACCTGATCTGCCGGGTCTTAATGTCGAAGAAGGGGTGGAACGAATGCGCGGTAAGTGGGCATCTTATAAACGGATACTGATTAGTTTTCATGACAAACAACAAGATGGTATCAAGTTGATTGAGGAAAATATTCAGCAGGATAATTGGGATGAAGCGACTCGCCTTGCTCACTCATTAAAAGGTATAGGTGGTAATATCAGTGCCTATAATATATACAGGGATGCTGCAGCCCTGGAGGAGGCCTGCCGATCCAGGGACCTGGCTGGAATAAAACCGTTGCTAGCGGCATTAAGCGAAAGCCTGGGTGTTGTGATGAATGGCCTGGCCGACCTGAAGAGCATGCCTGAGCACTAGAACGATGCTGATGGGTAATAAGCAATTTAATCTTAGAAACATATACGCCGGCACATATGAGTGCTTACTACCACCTGACAAGTTGTTGTTCTGGTTTTTTATTTTGGTGACCATTAATAACTATTAACTTCTACAGAATTTATACACGCAGCTTTCGGCTGCATGACCAGTCTTGTTGTTAGTATTGGTTAATTATTTTTTTGGTTTATAAGAATATCATTGATGCTGAACACAATAGATTAGTGGGTCGCCATGTGCAATAGGTATCCCATGTGTCAGCTGCTATCCTTTCTATTTTAAATAGATTAATACTTTTTATTAAATAAAAAAGCCACCTGCTGACAGGTGGCTTGTGCCCATTAATGTTGTCGGGCATTTTATTAAAAAGTAGGAAATAGTTTAGTCTGTATGTGTACCCGCAGCAGGCTTGATGCTACGGATATCAGTGCCAGTGATCGGGCTAATTTCAGGGGCTGGTTCACTCACTGAAAGGTTCTCATTGAACTTTTCTAACCATTCCTGGTAATTTGCACCGGACCCTTCGATCATTATACATTCCATCATTGTCTCGGTATTCATGCTTTTTGGGCAATCAGCGAAACTCATACTCGATATAACGCAACCACACAATCCTGTTAAGATTTTCACTTTCATTATCTTTCTCCTTGATAAGGGGTATATCTTTCTTTTTATTGTGCGCAATATAATAGACTTTTATCGATAAAATGAACATAGCTTTTTACAATAAATTCTGTATGACTATTCCTATTAGTGTGTGCTTATATATTGGTTAGGGTTAGGGTTAGGGTTATGGAAATGTTTAGGTTTTTATTGATTATATTTATCAATTAACAATCCATATAACACTATCGTAAGTATGGGTTATCGATTCATTATTGTAACAAGGTCTTGAGATGGTATTGGGGGATAACATGAGTGTGTAGAACAATGTGTGTTAATCAAAGGGGTAGTGGTCAGGCCTGGCCATAAATAAAGTAACGGACAGAGTCCGGGTTTGTATCCGTCGAGTAGCAGCCGCAATAGTCAGTAAAAATCTCCGGCAATACAATATCCTGCATATACCAGTTTTCATCTGCCTGCTTATCAATATACTCAATAAATCGTGCTGGCTCCGGCGGTACTGATACCGTAAATTGCGTCGGTGAAAGGTGCAGGCCCATGCCGGTCACTTTCATGTGGGCCTCTTTGCGTGTCCACACACGGTAAAAGGCCTGTCTTTTATCTGGTTCTGTTAATTCTGCAAACGCCTGTTGTTCTTGTCTGGTGAAGAAGCGATTAATAATCCCTGCGTAGTCATTTTTTCTTTTGCTGTACTCAACATCTACACCAATCGTGTGGGCTTTTCGTACGGCCAGCAGCGCAATATTTTCCGAGTGGCTTAAATTGAATTGAATATCCACATCACCGGGCTTGAGGAGGAGTTGTGGTTTACCCTGTACTGCCTTTTCAAATTGCAGGTCGCCGGCGTCGTAGGGCAAATAACTGGCCAGTGCCTCGCGCATAAATCCGTGTGCTGCGATGAAACGTTTGCGGTGTTTGAAATCCACCAGTCGCTCACTGCGTTCTTTTTCTTCAGTTGAGAGCAGGGGATAAAAGAGTTTGATTCTCGGCTGGGTTATATTGAGGTGAAATAACCAGATATGCACCTCATTATTCAGCAGCTCATTTTCTGCAGGTGCAGTAAGCCACGGGTTCAAGCTACTGCCTCTTTATGCAGCAGGCGATAAATAATCGGTACCAGGAAGAGCGATACCAGCATCGATACACTTAAGCCAAATACAATCACCGTAGCCATGGGGCGGAGCATTTCAGAGCCTTCACCCATGCCTATGGCCAGCGGCAGCATGCCCATCACCGTGGTCAGTGTGGTCATCATGATCGGGCGAAGTCGCAGGCCGGCGGCTTCGATAATGGCATCGAGAATAGCCTGTCCCTGTTCACGCTGAATTTCTATTTGCTCCACCAGTACAATGGCATTGTTCACCACGATACCGGCGAGCATGATGATGCCTATTTTCGCTGGCATGGATAGCTGTTGATCGAGTACCAGCTCCACGCCCAGGCTAACGCCGATGATGGTGAAGGGTATGCTCAGCATAATTACCAGCGGGTTACGCAGTGACTCGTATTGTACCGCCATGACCACGAACACCAGGAACAGTGCGAGGCCGAGCAGGATATAACCGATCTTCTGGCCTTCACGCAGGGTGTCCAGTGAGCCGCCATCATAAATACTGTATCCCTCGGGCAGGTTCAGGTCTTCCAGTTGTTTGTTGATAGCCTTCATCACATCTACCAGGTTGGCGTTTTCAGCCAGTGAGCCGGAGACTTCGACAATACGTCGCTGGTTGTCACGTTTAATGGTACTGGGTGTAGGCAGTATTTTTATGTTTGCAACATCACGTAAATGGATGCTCTTGTTGCCATCGACGGCAACAATAATATTTTCGATATCCGAGGTCGAGCGGGTGAATTCACGGTTCAGGCGCAGGCGAATATCAAACTGGCGATCATTGTCGAGAAAGTCGGTGACGATCATGCCATTGAGTGCGATATTTAATGCACGACCAATGTCGTTGGCGTGTATGCCCAGGTCGGCCGCACGCTCACGGTCAATCACCAGCACCAGTTCTTCACTCTGTTCTTCATAGCTGTGTTGCAGGTTGGATACGCCGGCGATATGTTTTATTTTTTCGATAACACGATCACCGGCCTCTGCCAGTTGCGCCAGGTCGGTGCCCTGGATGCGCAGGCTGATATCATCATCACCGTGCCCCAGGTTAACGCCGCGCACACCACGTACATGCATGAACATCTTCATGCCCGCCAGTTTAAGTTTGGCGATTTCTGGCTGCATCTTGCCGACCCATTTTTTGGTGGCGATACCGCGTTCCGTCATCGGCTTTAATTGAATATAAATTGAGCCACGGTTACTACGTTCGTATGATGAACGACCAAATACCGAACCACCTGAGGTCGTAAACACCGTATCAACGTCCGGTTGCTGTAAAAAAAGATTTTCCAGCTTGACCAGTGCGCGATCCATTTCCTCGAGTCGCGTACCGGGGTCGGAGGTGATATTCATCGAGATCTGGCCTTCATCCATGGCAGGAAAAAATACTTCCTTGCTATTGGCCAGGGCAAACAGGCTAAGGGCCAATACCGGTACTATCAGCACAAACAGTCGCCCCGGTTTCTGGATAATGTTTTTTAGCCAGCCGATGTAGGCCTGATGGAGGGTGGCAAACAGGCGGTTGAATTTTGTATCGGTCTTTGTCGCTTTGTGTTTTACCCGCGAACCCAGTGCCGGTACCAGGGTGAGTGCAACAATGAGTGAGGCAACAATGGCGGCCGACAGGGTGATAATGAGTTCACTAAATAACAGGCCGACCAGGCCACCAATAAATAAAAAGGGCAGCACCGCCACCAGGTTAGTGGTGGTGGAGGCGGTGACCGCACTGGTAACTTCTGCGGCGGCATCAATTGCCGATGCCTCCGGGTCCTTGCCTGAGGCCTGGTGGCGTGAAATATTTTCCAGTATCACTATGGTGTTATCCACCAGTATGCCTATACCCAGTGCCAGGCCGCCGAGTGACATGATATTTAATGTCAGGCCGCTGACCTGCATGATCGACAGGGTGACCAGTACCGCGAGCGGGATCGCGGTAGAAATAATTAAGGTGCGGCGAATATCACCAAGGAAGACATAGACGATAAACATTGCCAGCAGGGCGCCGGATAAGGCAGCCATAGAGGCATTGCGCAGGGAGTGGCGTACATAGGTGGACTGATCGCCGACTTTTTCAATAACAATATCGGTGGGCAGCATCTTCTGCTGTTTAAACCAGTCCAGTTGTGCCAGCACCGCATCGACCACAGCAACCGTATTGGCCTCCGGTTGTTTCTGGATGGAGAGTTTTATGCCCGGTGTATTATTCAGGCGGATACGGATGCGTTCATCTTCGTGGGTGTCACGCACATCAGCGATATCACTCAGGCGTATCGCATCGTCGATGGATTGCGTGGCGGCATTGATCAGTGGCAGGTTGGCGATATCGGCGACGCTCTGGAAACGCCCCTGGGTACGGGTGCTAAACTGGCGACGTTCCATGTACAGGGTGCCGCTGGCGACATCGAGATTTTCCCGTTGCAGGTTATCGATAATGTCACTGAACTGGAAACCCGCCGCCGCCATTTTTTCCTGGTCAACAATAATCTGTATTTCGCGCACCAGGCCACCACCGACTTCTGCTGCGGCGACACCGGGTATGTTTAAAAACCACTTTGAAAATTCATAATCAACCCAGCTGCGTAATTCTACCGGGTCGCGTTGTCCTGAACTCACCACCATTTCCAGGATGGGGATCTGTGAGGGGTCGCGTTTGTAGATTGTTGCCGGATCAATCGTATCCGGTAAAAAGCGTTTGGCACGATCGAGGCGGGTGCTGGCCTCACGCAGTGCCACATCTATATCCATGCCGTAGGGGAAGCTCAGGGATACCTGGCTGCGTCCCTCTGATGTGGTGGACTGCACCACGGTCGCACCTTCAGTGATCGCCAGTTGTTCTTCCAGCTGGCGTGTAATCTGGTCTTCCATAATCCGTGCCGGGACACCGGAATCAACAATACGTACGCGGATTTCCGGGTAGATCAGTTTGGGCAGTAAATCGATTTTTAAATTTTCCAGCGAAAAAAAGCCAAGGATGATCACCGTCAGTGCCAGCATGCTGACAGCTACCGGGCGTCTTATTGACCAGGAGGCAAGGCCGCCGGTGCGAAAGCGTTGTTTCATTGTTGTGGTACGTCCTGGTTGGTGACCACTGCCTTATTGTCCTCAAGACCAAAGAAGCCATTGATGACCAGGGTATCGCCGGCTTTGATCGTATCCAGTACCTCGATGCTTTCACCATTTTGCAGGCCGGTGGTGACATCCACGCGCTTAACCTTGTTATCCATGACGACAAAGACATAACTGCCCTGATTCTCATGGCGTACCGCGGCAAAGGGAATCATCAGCCGGTTGTGCTTTTCAGTGGAAAAATTAATGCGGCACAATTGGCCCGGCAGCGCACCATCGGGTACCGGAGTGAGTTCAACTTCAATAATGCCACGGCGGCTGATGGCATCAATGGTGGGGTGAATGCGAATCACCTGCGCATCGAACTGCTGGTCACCGAGGGCATCAATTTTTACTTTTACCGGGTCATTGAGGTTAATTAATGGCAGTAGCAGTTCGGACACATGCATACGTGCCTTCAGGCTGCTGGTATCGATCAGCGAGAGCATGTGTTTGTGTACCGGGATGACATCGCCGGGCTCGACCAGTCGTTGACTGATAATGCCAGCGAAGGGGGCCCGGATTGTGGCGTGATTAAAACGAGTCTGTTGCTGGCTGAGTTCGGCACGAGCAATTTCAACGGCGGTTTTGGCCTTGGCGATTTCGTCCTCTGAGGCCAGTTTACGTGGCACCAGGCTGATCAGGCGTTTCAGGTTTAGCTGTGCCTGTTTCAAGGTGGCCTGCGCCTTATTTAAATCGGCACCGAGCAGGGCATCATCCAGTGTTGCCAGCACACTGTCCTTGCTCACGGTATCGCCTTCATAGAAGGGCATCGAGGCAAGCAGGCCAATTTCCTGGTTGAAAATCTGTACCGTACGCAGGGGTTCCAGTGTTGCCGGCAGGGTTTTCTGGATACTGATTTCCATCACCTGGGCCTGGGTGACATCGACCAGGTGAGGCCTGGGCTTACGCGCCTGGTTGCTGGCATCATCGCTGCAGGCGGTGACCAGTAACAGGCCGGCGAGCAGGCTGGTGAACGTGAGGTGAGTGATTTTGGTCCTGGCCTTGTTGGGGATAATCATAGGTTAGTGTGCTTTACCTTTTATAATCGACCCATTATTCCACAAATTCGGGTGTTTGGTGTAATAGAGTCCATGCTGATTTGTGGCTCCCTGGGATGGCATGACATCAGTGCATGAACACTGCCCCGAGGCCACAGAATCAGGGTATACTTTACAGCATTTTTATAAACTAAAAAGTCATAAAATGTACGTTCGTTCCCGCCCCACGGAAGCGCCTCACGCCGAGCGCAAAGACAGTCAGAATATCAAACGCATGATGCCCTTTCTCTGGGCCTATAAGGGCAGGGTGCTGGTTGCACTGCTCTCGCTGATGTCGGCCAAGCTCGCGATCGTGGGTATACCCCTGCTATTGAAGGAAATCGTCGATACCCTGGACCTGAGCATGGCCAGTGCCGACACTGTGCCCACGACGCTGCCACTGGCGCTGCTGCTGGGTTACGGTGCATTACGCCTGATGAATGTGTTGTTTAGTGAGTTGCGTGACGCCATCTTTGCCCGCGTGCGTTATCACGGCATGCGCGAGATATCCAGTCGGGTGGTGAGCCACTTATACAGGCTGTCGCTCAAGTTCCACCTGGATCGCAAAACCGGTGGTATCTCCCGTGATCTCGAGCGTGGTGCACGTAGCCTGTCATCGATACTCAATTACCTGACCTTTAATATCATCCCTACACTCACTGAGTTCGTCCTTGTCGCGATCATCCTGTTCAGCCAGTACGATGCCCATTTTGCACTGATTACCTTCGGCACCGTGGCGATTTACCTGGCCTATACCATGGCGGTTACCGAGTGGCGCATGCATTATCGCCATGAAATGAATGCCCATGATTCACAGGCCAACTCCGAGGCGGTAGATGGCCTGATCAATTACGAGACGGTCAAATATTTTAATAACGAGGCCTATGAGCTGCAGCGTTATGACACTACCCTGGGCAAATGGGAAGATGCCGCAGTCAAGAGCACCAGCTCGATGGCCATGCTCAACTTTGGCCAGGGGGCGATTATTGCCATCGGTGTGACCCTGGTGATGATCTTCGCGGCACAGGGTGTGGTCGATGGCGAAATGAGTATTGGTGACCTGGTGCTGGTCAACGCAATGATGCTGCAATTGTTCATCCCGCTCGGCTTCCTCGGCATTATTTACCGCTCGATGAAATATGCGCTGGCCGATATGGACCTGATGTTCAAGTTGCTCGATCATCAACCGGAAATCCAGGACAGTGCCGATGCCAGAGAGCTCAAGGTCAGTGATGCACGGGTGGTGTTCGATAACGTCAGCTTCGCCTACAACCCGGATCGGCAAATCCTGCACAACATCAGTTTTGAAATTCCCAGTGGCCACAAGCTGGCCGTGGTCGGTCCCTCCGGCGCCGGCAAATCCACCCTGGCACGTTTGTTGTTTCGCTTTTATGAAACCACCGGCGGTAGTATTCGTATCGATGGCCAGGCGATAGATGAAGTCAGCCAGGCCAGCCTGCGTGAAAGCATCGGTATAGTGCCACAGGATACGGTGCTGTTTAACGACACGATTTTCCACAACATCCAGTACGCCAAACCCAGTGCGACAGAGGATGAGGTCAGGCGTGCGGCCAGGCTGGCCAATATTGATCGCTTTATCGAAAGCCTGCCCAAGGGCTACCAGACCGTGGTCGGTGAACGTGGCCTGAAGTTATCCGGTGGTGAAAAACAGCGCGTAGCGATTGCCCGCGTTATCCTCAAAAATCCACGCATCCTGGTGTTCGACGAAGCCACCTCGTCGCTGGATTCACAGACCGAGCAGGTTATTCTCCAGTCACTGAAAGAGGTGGCCGAGTCCCATACCACACTGGTAATTGCACACCGCCTGTCGACGATTATTGATGCGGAGCAGATACTGGTGATGGACCAGGGGCGTATTGTCGAGCAGGGTAGTCATGCCTCGTTGCTGGAACAAAAGGGTGTGTATGCAAATTTATGGGCGATGCAGCAACAGGAGAAGGAAGAATTATGAGTCGCTCTTTAGTTGTATTGGTGCGTTTATCATGCCCAGGTGGCATTCCCGTTTATTAACTATTTGTCCAGATTTATGCATAAAAAAATAATAAGACAGTGTGTATTCCTGTTGTTTGGTCTGCTGTTTTTATCACCCGTGCAGGCAGCCAGTTTGTTCGGTATTGTTTCAGAACGTTCAGCGACTGAAATAGCCGCCGGTGCAAAACAGTTTAACCAGTCGTTTCCTGGCCACCAGTTAATCCTGCGTACACCCGCTCAGTTAAGTGAGTTATCCGATCAGCAGGTAAGGCAATACATAGAGCATGCCGACGCGATCCTGCTGGGCGCCGTGTTTGGTGATGCGGTAACACGCATAGAGCGACTGCTTAAAGGTGCCGTGATTAATCCTAAGGTACCCGTGTTTGCAACCAATAGTGACCAGCGTATCACGCGCCTATCGCGTACAGGGGGTCAGCCGGTATTTGCAGGTATTGATGATAATGCCCTGCGCAGTCTAACGGCTTCACCTGGCATTCGGGTGGATTATCTGCAGCACACTAAAAAACTTTCACAGCAGTTTCCAGCACAGGCGCAATGGCTAGCTGCGCGCGCCTACTGGCAGGGGCGAGGCAGCCAGAATATGGCAGCGCTAATTGCCTGGTTGTTGCAGCATAAGGATGAACGCATTAGCGTGGTTGCTGCACAGCCGCAGTCAGCGATTCGTTATTACCAGCATGGCCGGGTTTTAAATAGTGGCCAACTCAGTTTTACAAAAGACGATCCCGTCGCAATTATCCTGGATCACAACACGGGTGATCGTGCCGGTGATCGTGAATTGCTCGATGCTATCTGTAGCCGGATAGAAAAACAGGGATTGCAGTGCCTGGCTATCCTCGCGCAATGGGGCGAGGCCAGTATGCAGGCTATCAAAAACCTGGCTGATCTTATTCAACCTGCCCGTGCAGGTATTATGGTTTCGTTACAGGACTTCGCTATAGGTGGCGGCGAATACCGTAAGGCGGTAACGGCACTGCTCAAACAGCTTAATATACCGGTTATTAATGGTATTCGTTTAACGGATCGTAGTGTGGAAGAGTGGCGGCTATCCAGTGATGGTATTCCCTGGGACGGTGTGCATTACCGTGTCGCCATGCCTGAGCTGCAGGGCCTGAGTCAGCCAATGATCCTGGCGACGGCAACAGCACCCCATCTCGATGAGCTGACAGGGATCAGGCTCTCACCGAGCCAGCCGGTTGTAGAACAGGTAGACCAGCTTACTGCGCGTATGATCAACTGGATAAAGTTACAGCAATACAGTAACAGCCAGAAGCGACTGGCGATTATTTATTACAACCACCCGCCAGGTCGTCACAATATCGGTGCCGATAACCTTGATGTACCTGCCTCGCTCTGGCAAATACTGCAGCAATTAAAACAGGCCGGTTATGACACCGGCGAATTGCCACAAAACCAGCAGGCATTACTGGATTTAATGCAGCAACGTGGTATTAACCTGCCCAATAATAAAGACGCACTGGCCGATATGGCTGGCCGGGTAAGTATGTTGTCGGCCGAGAACTATCAGCAATGGTTTACCACTTTACCCGTGCGTGTGCAGCAGGAAATGATGTATGGCCCGCTGGGTTATTTAGAATCGAGTTTGTTTGCGGCAGTTAAGTCTAATAAAACCGAGCTGGGACAGATACTGTTACAGCATGTTGCCGGTGATATTGAGCACTTGCTGGAAGGTGTCGAACATCCTGCGCGGGATCGTGCGCTGGATTTATTCCGGCAGTTTAAGCAACAGGCCGAGGCGCTGTTAAATGGTGATGATCGAAAAGCGGCAATTATAGAATTGACCAAAGCCCTGCATGCGACCGGCATTGAAGGTTTACGTGGTTGGGGTGAGGCACCCGGTAACGTCATGGTGCATAATAATGCGCTGTTGATTCCCGGTATCCAGTTTGGAAATATTTTTATTGGTCCACAGCCACCCCGGGGCTGGGAGGTTAATGAAGAGCTGTTACATGCCAATTTAAGTTTTCCACCGCCGCACCAGTACCTGGGTTTTTATTACTGGATCAGGCACCAGTTCAAAGCCCATGCCCTGGTTCACCTGGGTCGACATTCGACCTATGAATTCCTGCCGCAGCGTCGAGTTGGCCTAACCCAGGATGATTACCCCGCAATAATCGCATCGGATATTCCCGGCATTTATCCCTATATCGTTGATGGTGTAGGCGAGGGCATCCAGGCCAAGCGTCGTGGCCTGGCCGTAATGATTGATCACCTGACGCCGCCACTAAAGGTAACGCCTTTATATGATGACCTGTTGGGACTGAGGCAACTGATCGAGAGTTACGAGTCGGCACAGGAAAAAAGTCCAACGCGTTCACGTGCAGTACAAAACATTCGACTACTGATTGATAAACTCAAGTTGCGTAATGATCTTGAGATGGTAATGAAGGATGAACTAAAAGTACGTGGTATTAGTTTTGATCAGGTTGATGATGAAATGCTGGTGCATGAGGTAGGGCATTACCTGACACAAATACAGGAACGCTTCATGCCGCTGGGCTTGCATGTATTTGGTAAAGACTGGGACACGGCCGCCATTGATATGATGGTTGCTTCCATTAATCAGCCGGAAAATAAAAATATACGTCCATTGCTGACAGTCTCGCCTGCGCAGGAGTACAGGGCTCTACTGGCTGCGCTTGATGGGCAATTTATTGCACCGGGCAAAGGAAACGATCCGATACGGACACCCGAGGCATTACCTACGGGCAGGAATTTCCATGCACTGGATAGCAGCCTGATTCCCAGCCGTATCGGTTATCAACTGGGTGTCGCGCTTGCGGACCAGGCGCGACAACAGACAAGTTTTGATCCACTGTCACGCGAGGCAATTATACTCTGGGCCTCAGATACGGTGCGTGACGAAGGTGTAATGGTGGCCTTTGGTCTCGACCTGATGGGTATAAAGCCGGTATGGAATAGCCGGGGTAAATTAAAGGGCCTGGAGCGGCTGGTGATGGATGGCCAACGTGTACGGCGTGATACGGTATTTACAACATCCGGCCTGTTCCGCGACCTGTATGCGGATTTACTGGTGTGGCTGGATCGCGCCGTGCTGCTTGCACTGGATGGTTCGAGTCAAACGATTGCAGACCAGTATCCTGAGCTGGTGCCGGCTTTAGATGCCGCGTTACAACCCATTAATGAGATGCGGCAACCGGCGAATGAAAGCATGCAGGTCAATCAGATTGCTGCACACTGGCTACAGCAAACACAGCAGTTATTACAACAGGGGCATGCTGTGGCGGACGCGGGGCGTCGAGCCAGTTTACGATTGTTCGGTGATGCGCCCGGAAGTTATGGTGCCGGTGTAAATCGCCTGGTTGAACGCTCTGCAAGCTGGGATACGCGGGGACAGGTCAGCGATGCCTATATTAATCGCATGGGCCATGCTTACGGTATTGGTGTAAACGGTACACCGGCTCACCAGGCATTCAAAAATAATCTTAAACAGGTTCAAAATACCTACCTGGGTCGCGCCAGTAACCTGTATGGCCTGATGGATAATAATGATGCCTTCGATTACATGGGTGGCATGAGTATGGTGGTGGAATCACTATCCGGTAAGGTGCCGAATAATCGCGTGATCCAGCATGCGGACCCGGACAATGCCCAGCTGCAGGCACTGGATAGTGCGTTGTTGCAGGAGTTACGTGGTCGCTTTTTAAATCCGGCCTGGCTCAAGGGTTTAATGCAGCATGATTATGCGGGCGCACGCACCATGGGAAGTGATTTTATGGAATACCTGTGGGGCTGGCAGGTAACCAATCCTGAAATTATCAGGTCGTGGGTCTGGGATGAGGTCAAGGATGTGTATATGGATGATCGATATAAACTGGGGCTGGATAAATTTTTAGAACAGGGACACAAGGTGCATGTCAAAACCAATATGCTGGCCATCATGCTGGTGGCCGTGCATAAAGGTTTCTGGCAGGCAGATGAAGATACCATCAAACAACTGGCCGAACAGTTTGCCCGCCTGGTCGCCGAGCATGGCTTACCCGGTAGCGGTCATACCCAACCGGACCATCCCATGCTCGAGTGGTTGAAGTCACGGCTTGATGTTGAACTCGCTGAGCAACTGACAGCAGTGCAAGATGCAGCACGCGGCGAAGTAACGCCGGTGATGGTGCCGACCACGGTTGCAGAAATAGACCTCAGTGAGATACTGCAGCCAGACCATGAAGTGACAGTGCAACAGCTGGAGCAGCTGGCACAGGATCAGGCAGAGGCCAGTAGCCAGCTGATTAACGAACTCGATACACCCGGTAAATTACTGGCGTGGCTAATTCTATGTACAGGCCTGTTGATTATGGCGGCGGGCTTCGTGCATGGTCGACAACAATTTAATTAACGAGATTGAATAAATTATGTTTAATAGTGAAAGTATTAATATTATGCATGTGGCCGTTGAGTGGTTGTTACAGCCCGTGGTCTATGCACTGTTATTTATCGTCATAGTGACACTCTGGGAAGCGGGTAGTGCTATTGGTGAGCGCTTTGGTGGCCTGGAAAAATTAAAACGCGCTAATGATCTTATTCGCATCGAGACACTGGCACGTCAACGCATTGAACGGGCAGACCTGATTGCACGTGTCGGGCCTATGCTGGGCCTGATGGGTACACTGATTCCATTAGGTCCTGGTCTTGCCGCGCTCGGGCAGGGCGAGTTACAAACACTGGCCAGTGCGGTTACCCTGGCATTTGATACGACGGTATTGGGTTTGCTGGCGGGCATCACCGGTTTTGTACTGGGTAGGTTGCGTCGTCGCTGGTACGATCACCTGCTCGATGAGATAGAACATCATGGCTAATTCATATCGAATAAAGCAACGCCAATGGTCACGCAGTCGTTTCGATGCACAAGATGAAGAGCCCCTTGGGCCACTCGCCAACCTGGTCGATATTATGCTGGTCTTTGCCTGTGGTTTAATTGCTGCCCTGGTGGCCAGCCAGGGCGGGCTGACGGATCACTTTAAACAGGCGGGACAAACCGTCGAAAAGGGCAGGGAGATACCAGACGTGCCGGGTGGTATTGGGCAGTCTGGTAGTGGCTATGAATCGGTGGGTAAAGTCTACCGTGACAGTAAAACAGGAAAATTAATTCTTATTGGGGATAGTAAATAGCCAGCGCTATTACAGTGGTTAATCATTATTGTATTTCGCTGTCCTGAATGCACGTTTGCCTGCATCATAGCGCTGCCTGCAGGCAGGGTCTTCCATCGCCTCAACGAATGCCGCATTATGGTCATAGATGCGATCATCATAACCCTGGCTATGCAGTGCCGCGATGAAGCCATCACCGCTGCCCGTTGCCGTGACATATAAGGCCGGGATGCTATTGTTGATGATGGTGAGATCTTTTGGGTTGTCATAGGATGCACGGCAGCTGCTTTCATCCGTAGCATGAAAATTCCTGCACTTGATCGATCGAACAGGGTAGACCAGGCAGGCATTGTCCCGTAGTAAAGGGCAGGCCTGGTTGATGGTGGCCTGTTCTTCGTGACTGAGGTAGCGTGCCTCTTCGATGTTCTGTTTTGCAGATACAATAATCTGCTCAATCAGTTGTGGTTCGAGCCTGGCCTTTACATAATCCACCATGGCAAAGATCTCGACAGCATCAGCAATGACCTTGAAGTGGCAGCAATAGGCACATCCCCTGATGCAGGCCTTGTCCTGTTTAGATTGCCGGGTCACCTGTGCAATGCGCTGGTCATGCCGACCGTAGAAATTGATTAGTGCAGTGTGTGGCGATGAATCCATCAGCTCGACATAACTGGTTTGATATTCCTCACCAGCCGGGCTGGGTTCAGTTGTTTTATGCATGACTGTCGGCTCTCTCGTGCGATGCAGGTGTATTGCTGCATGGCTGTCAATGAGCAGCCAATTCTCGACTTATTACGGTGATTATCATTGATTCGTATCAAATCAGCCGCATGATTATCCATAAGCCTGTTGATCCTGTACCGGTTTTGGCAATAGCGGATTTATGGTACTGTATCCAGCTCTAGATTCAGGCCGTTTATTTGACAGGGTCGAATAGCAGGAACTTATATTGTGAATACAACGGGTGGTATACGCCTGAATAAATTTATCAGCGACTCGGGTTTTTGTTCCCGGCGCGAGGCCGATAAATTAATCGAGCAAAAGAGTGTCACTATCAACGGTAAACAACCTGAGCTGGGGTCAAGAGTTGAACCTGGCGATGTGGTCATTGTTGATGGTAAACGCATTAAATCCAGCGCGGTTAACAAAACAGACCGTATCTACCTGGCCTATAACAAGCCTGTCGGTATTACCTGTACGACTGAGCGTAGTGTGCAGGGCAATATTATTGATGCAATTGGCCATAAACAGCGCATTTTTCCCATAGGTCGACTGGATAAGCCATCGGAGGGGCTAATTTTTCTTACCAGTGATGGTGATATAGTAAACAAGATTTTACGTGCGGGAAATGAGCACGATAAGGAATACCTGGTTACCGTTGATAAGCCAATAAACGAACGCTTTGTAGAACAGATGTCAAAAGGCGTGCCGATACTGGATACCATTACCAAGCCCTGTAAGGTCTCTATTCAAAGTCGTTTTGTGTTCAAAATTATTTTAACCCAGGGGCTTAATCGACAGATTCGCCGCATGTGTGAATACCTGGGATTCGAGGTAACACGGTTAAAGCGTACCCGTATTATGAACGTTAAGCTGGGTAATCTAAAGCCGGGGCAATGGCGAAATTTGACCGCAGCAGAAATGACTGAGATTAACCAGGCAGTGGCCAGTTCATCAAAAACTGCAGATAATACGACTAAATATCGCCCTGTTAAAAAACAGGTGGCTAAAAACAGGCCGCGTAAAATCATTAAAAAGCATGCTGCACCACGGCCAAAAACAAAAAAAACAAAAAGACGCTAGGTTAATTGTTGCAGCTTATCGTTTGATGTTATTTAAAAAAGAAAACGCAAATTAACGCAAATAAAAGTATATTTGATTATTGTTCTTTGGTTTTATGAGAGACGATAATAAAACCAAAGATTTATATTTTCGTAGATCCGCATTTATTTGCGTTTTATTTTATGCTACCGCTTTTTGTATTAAGGGTAGTAGTGGTTCAGGTAACTTTATATTACCCGCCAGTGCAAATTGCTGACCGGTTTTAGACATCTTCTGCCAGGTTTTTCGGATGATATCGATCCATTTTTCTTCATCGTATTCCGGGTGTCTTGCCGCAAAATCCAGCATGTAGTGTTCAATAAAGACCAGGTCAGTGACATCCTCCAGTAACTGCGTATCCGGGTTGACCTTGATGCCGCGTTTACCAACCATCTTTCTAGTCCGTTCAATGCTGGCTTCATCATAGCCTGCCTGTTGCATCAGCG